>Ga0209013_10002112_pt1 | contig 18131 bp, 13 predicted proteins | sample Cruoilmetagenom2_FD_187291 | JGI IMG/M metagenome (GOLD analysis project Ga0209013, IMG submission 187291) | Oil polluted marine microbial communities from Coal Oil Point, Santa Barbara, California, USA - Sample 2 (SPAdes) (version 2) | ecosystem: Environmental > Aquatic > Marine > Oil seeps ...
CCTTTTTGATACGTTTCGATAACACGCATCTGGAATCCCGGTGCCTGCTGATGAACGGGGTTATTTTCAACAAATATCTGGAATGTCTCTGCAGCATCATTGAAACGTTCTTTTTCCAGATACAGTAGTCCAAGCCGGTCGTAGATGATGTCTTCGTAGCTGCGTGGGCCCTGGCGTGAGAAATACTCAGCCACAGATGAGGCGCCGGCTTCATTTGAAAAACTCAGACTGACGGCGCGCAGGGTGTCATTTATCAACTCCTGGTCAGCACGGGTGAGATGTTGAAGGCGTATTTCTCCCGAAACAGTCTCCTGATTTTCACCACCCTGTAGTTCGATGTCCAGTAGTGCGATAAAAGCATCCAGGGTCTCATTGAACCTGTCCTGCTTGAAGAAGCACCAGCCCATCTTGTAAAGCGACTGGCGGTAGAATGGGCTGTTGTCACCGGTTGCAACGACTGCCTGGTAGGCCTTTTCAGCACCCTGATAGTCTTTATGCACAAACAGGATCTCGCCACGCCTGAAGTATGATTCAAGCACGTATTGACTGTCTGGATACCTCCGGATAAGTTCTGCCAGCGTTGCCAGGGATTGCAACGGCTCGCCTGTATATTCATAGGCCCGGGCGAGCTGGTAAAGAACAGAGTCATTATCCGTGCGATCAGGATAGCGTTCGAGTACGTCCCGGTAGATATGGATGGAATCACCCGCCTGCTGCTTGTAGAGCTGCAGCATGTCACCCTGCAGCTGGCTGTCCTCTGCCACCGTTTCAGATTCAAGATTGATGTCGGCAAGTCGGCGCATGGCCAGTGGTCTTGCATCGGAAGCATCATTCGTTTTGAGAAACTCCTGGTATGCAGATGTGGCCTGTTTGTGACTGGTTTCAATGGGCACATCGTCGAGCTTTATAGGGCGCTTGCCAAGACTGGCGATCGTTGGGGCCTTGTCACTGCTCAACAGGGTGCATGCACTGGAGTGCAGTGCAAATAAAATGATGAGTGGCAAAGATACCTTCATTGAAGCACCCCGCCAGTCGGGTTGTTCAGTGAGCTGTCATAGGTTTGTGCCAGGGCAAACCGTGCCTGGATAATATAGGTGTCGATACGCTTTTTCTGGGCTTCCAGTTCATTAACAGCAAGTTGTTCCAGCAGAACACCCTGTGCCCTTGAGGCATCGGCTGTACGTGCCTGGAGTTGCCTGATGCCAGTTTTCCGGCTGGATATCCGTCTCTTGAAATCGCCAAACCCTGCAGGCGTATCAAAATCGGCCTGTTTTAGTTTGTTCTGTGCCTCACCTGTCTGTTGTATCAGTGTTCCAAGCTCGGATAGTTGCTGCTTTGACTGCCACAGGCGCTGCTTGTACTCACTGTTAATCTGCCAGTAAAGAATGCCGCGCAAGAGCTTGTGCTTGTCCCGGAAGTCACGGACTTCCGGCGTGTCTGGAAGATCTGCAAGCTGTTTTTCAATGCCGGACAGGGATTGTAATTGTTGTGTCTCTGCAGCATTGGCAAGCCCGATAGTGTTTCGCGTTAATTCAACGTCTGTGATTATGTCTGCTAACGCTGCATGCTGCTGCTGCAGTATTTCAAGGGTATTGCCAGTCAGAACATGCTTTGCGGCAGGCAGGTGGGATTGGAAGCGACTTTGTCGTGTAGCCAGCATATCATCGTAAGCCGCTATACTAACGGCCCATTCGTCAAGGTTTCTGCGCAGGAACAGCAAATCCCGATAGTTTTTTACAGCCTCCTGGAAGTCATGAGAGGCCATGAGTCTTACCTGGTAATGCAGTACAGGTGAGTCAGCATCTAGATCGAGTTGTTGTAACCAGCCATAGCCCGTGCCCGGGTCGCCCTGTTCCAGCTGTTGCAGCAACTCGCCCCTGTGGATGGCGTTAATTGATATGTCCAGCTGGCGTTTCTCGTCAAATAATACTGTTATGCTCTCCTTGTAGTGCTGGACTGCCTGGCCATACAGTTCCATCTTTGCCATTGCATAGGGTACCGCCAGCAAGGCCTCCTGAACTGCAGGATCCGTCGCGTCACGCGCGCTTAATTCACTCCAGGGTACCAGTGCCTGTGCATAGCGACCGGCATCTGCATCAGCCCAGCCTGACCCCAGCAGGGCCTTGCTGGATAACGGCCCTTCAAGTCGTACCTTCTCCAGTGCCTGCCTCGATTTATCTGCTTCACCCTGCTGCAGGTAACTGTATCCCAGGGCCAGATTTGCCTTGTCCTGCAACAGGCGTTGTTCTGAAGTACGACCAGTGAGCTTTCTTACACTCTCGAGACTGTCTGCCCCTGCCTTGCGTTCGCCATTGCGTATCTGTGCAACACCCAGGTTGTACCTCAGATACGGGGTCCAGTGCTTGCCACTGCGGGTATTTTTCAGGATTTCAATTGCTTCTGCATTGCGGCCTTCTTCCATGAGTAACAGGCTGTGCAGGTTTGCTGTTGCCGTACGGGTCGCAGGTGTCATCTTGCCGTTGATATACCCGATTGCATCCAGTGCACCGGACAGGTCACCACGCTGGTACGAGATCTTTGCCAGGTACAACCATGCGCGGTTGTGTACAGACAAAGCGTTCAGGTCATCATCGAGCAAATGCTGAAAGATTTCCCTGGCCGCATTCTTCATACCATAGGAAAGCACCAGGCCACCCAGCATGAGTTCTGCTTCATCCTTGTGGTTAGGGAGACGCTCCTGTTTCTGTGCCATCTCGAGTCGTACAATACTGTTGAAATAGTCCTGCTGGTAGTAATAAAACAGCATCTCTCCGTACTGGAGATCCTTGACAGATGATGGTGGCTCTTCCCGCGACTGGATCTGATGCGAGCAGCTCAGCAGCATGAAGAGCAACACATATTTGCAGTTACCCTGCAACATGTCACTATTCCCATTCCTTTATACTGAAGTCCGGCTGTTCACTGCTCTCGTTATCAACGATTTTCAGCTCCACGAATCTGGCACCGAGGCTCTTGTTAACAACAAGGTCGGCACCACGACGATAATCCCGGCCATTTGGGCCTTTTCCGGTAAAAACGGCGATTAGTTCATGCTCCCCGGATTTCAGATTGCCCATGTACAGACGCTGGACCCCGCCTCTGTGCAAGGCATCCACCTCACGTTGTGTATACAGGTAGTTACTTACTACCTTGTCGTCAATTTTCAGCTGTACAGAATCAAGGGAAAAGAACTTGCCGACATCCATGGATACAAATACGGCAATTTGTGTGCTGGACGGGAACAGCAGTTCCTCTTCCAGCATGAAAAGGGAGCGGTTAATCGCCAGGACTTCCTTTTTAAGGCTCTGGATTTCTTCATCAAGACTGGCAGTTGTTGCTGCGGTGCTGCCATCTGCTTCTGCATTGATGCTATATGCAAGTAGCAAGATACTGAAAGACAGAAGCAGGTTACGGGCCAGTAAAAATAATGTTGTTTTCACACGCATCCAGGCAACCCCCGTTTCACACAAGAACCTGCATAACTGCAGGAATATCATGAAGTGTGCAGGATTTGTGGAAAAGGTTATGTAGCGGGCATCACAGTTTTGGTGTGAGCCGGGTCAATGCTGAAGATTACTGAACCCTGGCAAGTCCGGCTGAATAGTGCATATTGCCCTTGTTGTCGATGATGACGGCCTCGGTCCCGGGGGTGGAATCAATCAATTGCAGTCCTTTTTCAACGCCAAGCACGAAGACACTGGTAGAGAGTGCATCTGTATCTGTAGCAAGCTTGCCAATGATGCTGGAACTTATAATCTCGTGTGAGGACTTTCCTGTCTCCGGGTTAAGTATATGATGGTAGCGAACGCCATCCTCCTCAAAAAACCGTTCATAATCTCCTGATGTAGATATGGCGGAGTCCTCAAGTGGAATCATTGAAACGATCTTCTCTTCATTGCGTGGATTCCGTATACCGATATTCCAGGGCCGGTCCCAGCGTTTTCCCATGACCCGGGTATCACCGCCGGCACTGATTAACGCCGTCGTAACGCCTGCCTGCTGCAACATCGCCATGCCGCGATCGACCGCATAACCCTTGGCGATACCTCCAAGGTCAATACGAACACCCGGATGCAGGAATTCTACAGTGGATCCTGCCTTGTTAATTCTGACGTGGTGGTAATCTATTGCAGGCAGGACCTCCTGCAGTTGCCAGTTATCCGGTCTTTCACGGTTACGATAGTCATAGTACTGCCCGGCACTGGCATAGGTAATATCAAATGCACCTGTGGTTATATCGGAGTATTCAAGGGCGCGGATAATCAGTGACAGGAGTTCCTGGCTGACTGCAACAGGGCCGTTGGCGGCATTTGCGTTAACGACAGACAGTTCACTATCCGGCTTGTAGCTGCTCATAAGGTTGTCGATACGGTGTATTTCATCCAGGACACTCTTGATCTGCGCCCTGCCCTGTGTGTCATCTTTATGCCAGAGTTCTACCGCAATGGCTGTACCCATGATGGCAGCTTCTTGCCGCTGCCAGTCTGCGGATGCGCTGATTGGAATGAAAAGGACAAGCAGGAAAAACAGGAAGTTTGTTTTCATAAAACGTAATACACCAGGCTCACATGTAGTGTGTATCTTATATCGTCCCGCTCACAATATTATTAAAAGCGGTCAGCCGGTCACGCAAAGCAGCATTACCAAGACCGTGATTGGGGAACAGGCTTGAGAAACTGCCTTCTTCACCGTGCAAAGCCATGTAGTTAAGTATGACGGTCTCGACCAGCAGATTTACCTGGTTGGCTGCGGGTGTGGCAGTGGTTTCGACGGACCCATCTGCCCGGAAATAACCAAGTTGCTGATGGCGCGCCTGCTCAAAGATGTCTGCACCACGCAGAACAACTGGCGAACCGGGATTATAGACCAGGAAGAATGAGGCCCCGGTTGATGAATTGTCACCGGTCCATACACCTTTTCCCCCGCCCTGTTGCGTGTCGTCTGTCATACCATTACTGAAAACAGAACCGTCGCTGTAGATGTAAACCATCAGTGGTATGCCATTGCCGTTATTGGCACGTGCGGCATACTCGAGGCAGGCGCCAATACAACGACCAGCACGTAAATCCCGCATTTCACCGGTGGCGCGATCACCGGTGTGGTAATCATAGCCGCCCATGGTGATAGTACCTGCACCGGCAAAGCCGTTGACAACCATTTTCATCACCGATGCTGTTTTACGAAACTCGCTGTCATTATCAAATTCTGCTTGCGAAAATATCCCTCCAGGACCGACGATGTCCGGGTCGAGTGCCGGGTCAAGGGTTGACGGGTCACCAAATCGATCGGCGATGTCAGCAGCCTTCACATACCCGCACCGTACAAGATCCTTGATAATGGCATCAGCTGTTACTTTGGTATCAACGTTGTCCAGCTTCATCTTGCTGATACGTTCAATAGACTCCATTACCGCAACGGCATCATCCTGGCTGAGCACGCCGATTAACTTGCCGGTATCGACCATTCCTGTAACATCCGTTGGACGGTCGACCTTGGTCGGGCGTATGCCCGGGTCAATCATCATCGCCGGCGCCATGGAATTACCGCCGGAATCAGAGTTTCGTGAACCTATCAGGGTCAGCAGGCTACCATCGGCACCGGCGCGGGCAATACCATACATGGGATTATGCGGATTGTTCCCCGTGTCATTGTCAGAGCGTGACGGTATGACAGCACCGTTTATTTCACCGCTGCGAATGGCCGCCTTTTCCTGGATTCCCTGTAACATCGCACTGCTGGCATGAAATGCAAGACCGAAGTCAGTGTTGATGTAATTTATTGCAGTCACTGGATTAATTGAATCCGGCAGCATGTCGCCGGGGAGCCCGAGTTTGCTGTATCCCGCAGTGCTCAGGGGGTCCAGTTGACCATCCTGTTGCCCTACAAGTACGTTAGAACCGGAAATATTGGCTCCACCGGCAAGATCGAAACAGATGAACGGTATCTTGCCGGCACCCAGTGACTTGATGCCACAGGATGATTTCAGGGCTTCGATATCTGACGAAAGGGCAGCAGCGGCTGACCGGGGGTTTGCAAACAGGCCAAACAGACTTGGGGCGGTCACCAGGCCAAGGCCAGAGACCAGGCCCTGCGAGAGAAAGTCCCTGCGGGTCACAGGACGGCCGTGGTCATTGATCCGTAACGGCTCGTTTAACTTCCGATGGTTGCGTTTTCCGGTCATGCGGTGCTCCTGTATCTGTACTATTGAATCAGCATGGCAGCACTGCCCAGTGCAGCGGCACAGGTTGCCTTGACGATTTGTTCGGTGCGTAGTGTTGTGTCACAAGAAGGTTGTGGCGGACACGCAGTCGTGCTGCCCAGAATGAAGATGAGGTTATCCAGTTCATTGCTGACACTGGTGAGATCCGGTTGTGTGGTCAGCCCGGTACCGACGATATTGTCCAGTAACGGGGATATCACCAGCCCCCGTTTTGCGAGGCTGTCAAAGGCCGTGCCGGCTGTTTCAGAAAAGTCAAAGCGCTGAATGCCTGCGCTATCCTGGAAATAATCGTTACGCAGTACCTGGCCGTTGTTGTCCACCAGGGCGCTGCAATATTCGATAGCGAGTTGTGAGACAGCCATTTGATGCGCAGAGAGAAAACCCTCGATATTCTCTACAGTGGGCAGCTGTTGCCTGATGGTCAGGAAGACACTGTCAACATTAATCTGGTTACGCGGCACCCCGGTCACTGTCGACATGGTGGCGTTTATCTCGTCAAAGTTGCGGACGCCAATGTCAGCTACTTCTGGCAGGTCTGGTGGAGGTGCCGGGGTGACCGGTTCCGGTTCAAGTACAACATTGGTTTCGGTGCCCAGTGCCTCAAAAGTCAGGAAGAATTCATCGAATTCCGGTCCTTTCTCCAGGCCGATGATAGTGCCCAGATCTGATAACCGCTGCCCGCTGCCGGGTGTGTACAAATTGCTGCTGATAATGGTATCGAGATTCTGGTAGGCCTGCCCGACCGTGGCCTCCTTACCGTTAACGCCGATGCGCATGCCTGCGACGGGAATATTGTCCGGCGTGGCTGTTGGATCAAGGCTGATGAAAAACGGTTGATTGAACAGGTAACTGTAGTTATCAAACTGACTGACTTCAAAGACAACATAGCCGTCTGGCACGCCAGTCTGGTCACTGACACTGAAGAGCAGGAAAAACTTCTCGCCGACACCGACGGAGAAGTTCTGTACGATCTGTTCCCCGGTCAGCGCACGATTATGGATGGCGACCAGACGCATCTTGCCCTGCCATTGCTGGTTCCCGGAGACCTCGTTACCCAGTACGAATGCAAAATTATTTACCCAGTCAGAAAGACCGCTGGCAGGTGCTGTATCAACATCGTCAGTGAATACACCATTGACATAAATGCGTCTGCCATTCACGGGATCGTACGTGACGACCACATGTTGCAGGGTGGCCTGTAAATCCTCGTCAGCATCCGCTGTCGTTAACGAGCCGCCACTGCGTTGCTGGAAATCATAGTTATACTGGATCTGTCCCAGAGTGAAATTACGCTCGGTTTCACTCCCTGCGTAACTGATAATGCGTGCGGGACCTTCCTGCGTCACATTTGCAGGTACAACCCATGCTTCAACGGTGTATTCACCGGTAGCCGTTATCATGTCATAGAGCTTTCGACTGGAAGCTGTTGTCGCCTGGGCCCTGCCACTGATGATATCGATACCCCAGCCGCCGACCCAGCTGACATCCCCTGTGAATTGCAGATGCATGCCGGGATTAACCCCACTGGTATCAAATGCAGTACTGCCCTGGCCGGTTTTGAACTGGTAGAGTGCAATGATATTGTCTTCGTAGCGACTGCCACCACTTGCGACAATACCATCAAGCAATGTCAGTGCCTTGCTGGTAACAAGTGAAGGGTCAACACTGGTAGGTGTGATTGGCCCTGCGAAGGCCATAATGGCAGTCTCCATCAGTGTTGCAGAGGCAACACAATCGGTACTACCGGTATTGTCCGGATCCCAGCAGTTGTGTGACTCTTCCCGGAGGCGCAGTACGAATCGTGAGTTGGCCGGATTCTCAAGGTCCATTTTTGCCTTGGCGGCCTCATACGCTGTATCCGGGTTTCCATCAGCAAAGAAGGGTGACTGTGCGTCGGTAGCAGAATCGACGTGACAGGCTGCACAGTTGGCTGTTAACAACGGGTGTACCGTACTGGCAAACAGGCCTGAATTATCCGGAAAATTCTTGCTGGTACCCGGATCCCTGAGTACCGGTGCCTTTAATTCGACAATATTGCCAGCACCACCTGCGCCACCCGCCCATGCTGCAATATATGCTGTCACAACATCCCCGCAGGCACTATTACTGTCGAGCCAGCAGTTATGGCCACTGGCAACCTTGGTAACCATGCGTGAAGCTGGGGGGTCTGACAGGTTAACTATTCCATTCGCCTCGGAGTAAGCCAGGTTAATGTCATCCATGCGTACGAAATTCGGTGATTGACCACCGGTTCCATGACAGGCGCCACAACGGTTCTGGTCATTGAGATTTTCCCATACATTCAGTCTGAACGCCTGTACATCCGCAGTTGCTGCAGCAGGACCTGAATAGCTTGTGACTACTGCACTGTTCGTGGTCACGGGATTCTTTTGAGTGTTCTCGCCACCACCACAGGCAACGAGCATGACTGCAAACAGCATGGCAAGGCAGATATTGGCAGACACCGCACGTTGCTGTTCAGTTTTTCTATTCATAACCTAATCACCCATGCAATAGAGGGCTGCTTCAGCAAATGCAGTCTTCATGTTGTAGTTGTCCGCCTTGAAACTGGTCGTGATGGTATCGATTATTGAGCGATCAGTACTGTTACCGGGTTCTCTCAGGCATACCGCCCTGAACACTTTCTTGACCTGGCAACGGGCAAAGGCCTCGCTGTTGGCGAGCTCAATTCCAAGAGACTTGGCGCCATCACCGGATCCCGTGAGGCTGCTGTCCCATCCCAGCAAGGCGTTCTGTCCGGATCGCCAATAGTTGTCCCAGTGGTCATCAGGTGTCACAAAGCCATACTTGAAGGTGTTAGCATTAATGTGGTACTTGGGCTGTACTGCACCAGGGGTGAACTGGATGCTTTGAGTGCCGGAGTCATAGTTATAGTAGGCAAATGCCTGTGCCATCGGGTCCATACCGTTGTGGCAGCCGACGCATGAATTCATGAAAATCCGGCTGTCCCCGCCGGGACTGCGTGATACATCCTGCCTGATACGATCCGGTGAACGCGATATGTCTTTCACCTGCTCAAGATCGTTGCATAGATGGTTTAGCAGCGTAAACCGGAACATGGCGCGGTTAGTGCCTGCGACAAAATATGCTGCTGCGGCAGCACGTGATGTCATGACTCCTGCAGTTGCTGAAGCTGGCAGGTCATAGATGGCAGACTGGAGACCGGGAACCAGGTTTTCTTTAAGATCGACCCCCTGCGCTTCCATAGCGATGTAGTGATCATTACTCGTTTGCAGGTTGCCTGGCAGCCCGAGAGACGGATCACCCGTATATATTAGGTCTGCTGACAGGAGCAGATTGAACGGGACGTCATCCCGGATCATGCCTATGACAGTGGCCGTGTAATCATTGACTGGCGCAAACATGGTCTGTTCGCGGTTTGTCCACGGTGTCGCAAAGTTTTTCAGTGTCACGTTATAAAATGCATTATTTTCCATGGCAATTGATGCTGCAGCGAAGTCATTGCCAGCAACCAGTTCGTCCTCCATATCATCCAGTACTGTTGCCGAGGGAGGGACACCTGCCAGCCGGTCATGTATGCGTTTTGCCTGGCGGCGTTCAAGATCTCCTGCTGCAACTGTGGTCACAGCAACTGTTAACAAGCCGGTGATAAAGCCATGAAGAATTCTGTCTATCAATGCAGATGACTTTGTAATACCCATAACTTCATCCCGAGAATATTGTTTTAAACGATTGTGTTTCCGTGGTTGTAAATACTGAATGGTACACGGCTGTTCTTCTGTGATTCATGTCTCGGAACGACATTCTACGACTGACTTATAGTTGTTGTGCGGTCAGGGTTATATGTGCAACGGGAAGCAGTACACCTTTCCGGGTAACTGGCACACGCGCCTTAAACAAATAACACCATGGACTTATCAGGTGCGCAAATCTGTTTCTGTGTAATCAGGAATCAATATGAAAATAATAGCAAGCTATACAAGGTTAAACAGAAGAAAGATCCAGGCGCACATTCTTTGTGGTATGGGTGTTCTGCTGGCAGCATGTGGTGGTGGCAGCAGTGGTGGTGGACAGGATCCGGACCCTCTGATCGAGGACATTGGCATCGCATACGTTCGACGACCATTGACACTGGACAGTAATGACGAGCTCATCAGGAATGACCAGCGTGAGGTGCTGACATTTACGGCCGGTGGAGATCTGTTCTACCGTGACCTCGCCTCTCCGAGCGCCAATGTACGAAATGTCACAGATTCATTTACCGGTGGTGAAGGCGATGTTCGAGATGTAGAAGTCTCCTATGATGGAAACTATCTGCTGTTTTCCATGCGCGCTCCCGATATTCCCGGTGCTGACCCGGAAGACCAGCCAACATGGAATATATGGGAGTACGACATTGCCTCGGTGGAGTTGCGCAGAATTATCACAGCCGATGTAAATGCGAAGGCCGGACAGGATATTTCACCACACTATCTCCCTGATGGACGCATAATCTTCTCATCCACGCGCCAGCAGACAGCAAAAGCAATCCTGCTTGATGAGGGCAAGCAGCAATATTCCGCGCTTGATGAAGACCGCAATGAACATGCTGTGGTACTGCATGTCATGAACAGTGATGGCAGTGACATTCACCAGGTCTCGTTCAACCAGAGCCATGATCTGGATCCCCTGGTAATAAGCAGTGGAGAGGTAGTGTTCAGCCGTTGGGATCATATGGGGAACCGTGATGCAATATCACTCTACAAGATGCATCCCGATGGCTCGGAACTACAGCTGCTTTACGGTGCGCACTCTCATGACACCGGGACGAATGGCAATGATGTGCATTTTCTGCAACCACGAGAACTGGAAAATGGTCAGCTACTCGCAGTATTGCTGCCAAGGGTATCGTTACCAACGGCAAACCAGGGTACTTTCAATGAAGTCATAATGGATGCCGGCGATCTGGTTGCGATTGATATAACCGACTATATCGATAATACGCAACCTACTGCTATCAACCAGGGGATTCTAAGCGGTCCTGCGCAGCAATCAGCAATAATCAACAAGGTTTACACGGACGGGGTAATTTCACCCGGCGGCCTGTTCCGTTCGGCCTGGCCACTGCATGACGGGACAAACCGTGTCCTGGTTAGCTGGAGTCAGTGCAGGCTGCAGGACGGAAACCGGATTGTTGCATGTACCCCGGATGAACTGAGCAGACCGAGTGCCGTCGAGGCAAACCCGGCCTACGCGATATTTCTTTACGACAGGGATAGTGACACACAACTACCTGTGGTCGTAGCGAGGGACGGATTCATGTTTACTGACGTCGTGGCTGCAGAACCACGTGACCTGCCTGCAATACTGTTTGACAAGACACCCGGCGTAGATCTCGATTTGTTACTGGCCGATGAAGGTGCAGGCATACTGAATATTCGCAGTGTCTACGATGTCGATGGCGTCGACACGGCCAGTCCGGATATCACGACACTGGCAGATCCAGGGCAGACCGAAGCAGATGATCGCCCTGCCCGATTCCTGCGTCTCGTCAAGGCTGTTGGCATCCCGGATGATAACGTCAGGGATATTCCGGGTACGGCATTTGGGCGCAGCCGCCGCCAACTTATGCGAGAGATTATCGGCTATGTGCCGGTGCAGCCGGACGGTTCAGTCAGGGTAAAGGTTCCAGCCAACGTCCCGCTTGCCATCAGTGTACTGGACAGGGAAGGCAGGCGTATTACCGCACGGCACCAGAACTGGCTGCAGCTGCGAGCCGGAGAAACAGTCAATTGTAATGGTTGCCACGATCATGCCGGTGGCGCCGCGCACGGGCATCCACAGGGTCCGTTATCTGTTAATTCCGGGGCACTGCTAACCGGACCACCCTTCCCTAATACGGATCCTGCACTGTTTGCCAATTTCGGGGAATCCATGGCGGAAACACTGACACGCATTGATAGCAATGCACTATCCCCGGATATGAATCTGATCTATAACGATGTGTGGACCGATGACAGTGGCGTCCTGGCGAAGGCACCGTCATTCGTATTCTCCTATGCTGATCTGCAAACTCCCGCGCCTGCTTCACAAAATTGTCAGGATAACTGGAGTAATACCTGCCGGATCATCATTAACTATGAACAGCATATTCATCCCCTTTGGAATCTGGACCGTGGCGCAAGTACCTGTACCGCTTGCCACACGACTAATAATGGTACACAGGTCCCGGACGGACAGCTTGACCTGACAGATGGCCTGTCGGGTGACGAGGCAGATCATTTCAAGTCGTACCGTGAATTGTTATTCACTGACTTTGAGCAGGAACTCGGTGCGAGCGGGTTACAGGATGTACTGGTTGATGGTCCGGTCGATCCCCTGACAAATCTTCCAACACAGGTACCTGTCACCGTAAGCCCCTCAATGTCGGCAACCGGCGCGCTTGCAAGCACCGCGTTCGTGAGCCTGTTTAATCCCGGTGGCAGTCATGCAGGACGCCTTGATCCTGCAGAGCTGCGTCTGGTCTTCGAGTGGCTGGATATTGGTGCGCAGTATTACAACGACCCGTTTGCAGTCCCGGATAGCTGATCACCAGTCGTATGTGTGCATACCATGCTGTTGCCAGGAAAGTATCCGAAATGTATCTGTTTCTGGTTGCTTTTATCCTGTTGCAATGCCTCGCCCCAGGTGCATTTTCAGCAGAGCAGTACTACAAGGTCATGGTAGATGAAGCATACCTGGAACTGCATACAGGGCCAGGACGTGGCTATCCGGTATTTTATGTTGTTGACCGCGGGATGGAGATAGAAGTAATCAAGCGTCGTACTGACTGGTTCATGGTGCGTACTGAAAAAGGCAAGGAAGGCTGGGCGAAGCGAGCCGACATGGAGCTGACGTTGACACCTGCCGGAGAGAAGACACTGTTTGCCGAAGCCGGTTTCGGTGATTTTTCCCGGCGACGCTGGGAAGCCGGTGTGATGGCCGGTGATTTTGAAGGTGCAGATGTCATGACGGTTTATGCGGCATATGCAATGACACCGAATTTTTCAGCCGAGTTGTCCGTCTCGCAGGTATTTGGTGACTTCTCGGATGCATATATTGGCAGCATAAATCTGATTTCCCAGCCGTTCCCTGAATGGCGGTTGTCACCGTACTTCTCGGTGGGTGGTGGAGTTATCTATACAGACCCGAAGGTCACGCTGGTTGATGAAAATGACCGAACTGAACAGATTGGCAGTGTTGGCATCGGGGCCAGATGGTATTTGACGCGTCGTTTTATATTGCGTGCCGAATACAAGAACCATGTGATATTTCAGGACAAGGATGACAACCAGGAGATAGACGAATGGAAAGCAGGCTTGGCATTTTTCTTCTGAAGTCAATCTCTGTATTGACGTTCTTCAGTGTGTTGTCAGGGTGCTCCTTGCTACGGGTCGATGATGCCCCGTATGAAGATTCGGAGCCGGTCATCAAGCCGGAACTTGAACGCCGCACCATTACCGAGGCTGATATTGACAGTGAAGATTTTGAGGCCGGTGTGTTTGTCGGTGTCATGAGCATAGAGGACTTTGGCAGTAATGTCGTCTATGGTGGCCGGCTTGCCTACCATATTACTGAAGACTTTTTTACCGAGGCGGCTATTGGCCGTACTAAAGCTGATAAAACCAGCTTCGAAGATCTGAGCGGTGGCGCGGAAATCCTCTCTGACAGCCAGCGGGAACTGACCTACTACAACATTTCTCTTGGATACAACATCCTCCCGGGGGAAGCATTTATTGGTAAAGGCCACGCCTACAACAGTGCCCTGTATGTTATAGCAGGTATAGGCAATACCGACTTTGCTGATGACAACCATTTTACAGTGAATGTAGGGGCCGGCTATCGCTTCCTGTTGACAGACTGGATTGCATTACGCGCGGATTTCCGCGATCACATATTCGATTCCGATTTGCTGGGCAAGGACAAAACCACCCATAACCTTGAGGCAACGGCTGGTATCAGCTTCTTTTTCTGACAGGAGATGACAATGAAAAACGGTGCATCAAATATATTCAGGACATGGTTGGGGATCACAGCAGTCGTGGTGCTGGCTGTGAGTACTTCATCTGCGGGACTTGAGCAGTCAGCTGCCCCGGACTTTACGCTGAAAAGTATCAATGGCGACAACCTCAGACTCAGTGAGTTTCGGGGCGAGGTTGTACTGATCAATTTCTGGGCCTCATGGTGCGGCCCATGTCGACAGGAAATGCCGGTCCTCAGTGAACTGCATGACAAGTACAAGGCGCTTGGATTCACCGTCCTCGGAGTCAATGTTGAGGAAGAACCAGGCAAGGCACGAAGGTTGCTGAAGGAAATGCAGGTCAGCTTTCCGGTGTTGCTTGACAACGAAAGTGTCGTCAGCAAACAGTATAACGTGGTTGCCATGCCGAGTACGGTACTCGTCGATCGCAATGGCAACATGCGCTATCTGCACAAGGGTTATAAACCCGGCCTGGAAGATGTTTATCTGCAACAGATACGTGATCTTGTCAGGGAATGAATATCCTGATGAAAACCTGGACGGTCATCACCGTATGCTGCAGTCTTTTCCTGGCAGGCTGCACGTCAGTTGAGCCATGGGTAAAGCCTTATGAACGTGCGCATCTGGCAGATCCGATTATGAATTTCCAGCGTAATCCCGTCTCATCGGCCTATATGACCCATGTTTATCAGGCACGCGAAGCGGCACGTGGTGCAGAAGGCGGACATGGTGGTGGCTGTGGTTGTAACTAGAGATCACTTCCTGTTTGTTCTGTGCCTGCTTTGCAGCACAGTACCGGCGCTTGCCGGTGTATTACCGGATGATCGTGCAGATGTGCTGTACCACTCCTACGATGGCGGTGGCGTCGATATCACCGGACCATCCGTACTGGTGCTGAAAAAAATCGGCCAGAATGTGGCCGTCAGCGGTAACTACTATGTGGATTCCATCAGCAGCGCATCGATTGATGTAGTAACCACCGCCAGCAAATACTCGGAGGACCGTACCGAAGTATCGGTTGGTGCAGACTACATGCATGGTGATTCCATCATGAGCATAGCGTATACCAACAGTGATGAGGATGATTACGAGTCAGACACTGCAAGTTTCGGCGTCAGTATGGATATGTTTGGGAATATGACAACAGTATCCCTTGGATATGCACGTAGCTGGGACACCGTGGAAAACAATAATGACCCATCCTTTTCGAAGGATGTGGACAGGCAGAATTACAAGGTTGGACTTTCGCAGGTCCTGACAAAAGATATGATTATGGAGCTGAATTACGAAGCGATCACGGATGAAGGTTTCCTGAATAATCCCTATCGCTCAGCCCGTTACGTTGACCCGACGAGTCCGGTTGGTTACAGCTACGAGCCGGAGGTCTACCCCAACACCCGTACCAGCAACGCAATAGCCGTACGGGCACTCTATTACCTGCCCTGGCGAGCTGCGACGTATGCCGAGTACCGTTTCTTTGACGACACCTGGGACATTACTGCCCATAATATTGAAATCGGGTATATTCATCCGCTGGAGAGTGGCTGGATTCTGGAAGGCCGTTACCGATACTACACGCAGAATGCGGCGGATTTTTACAGTGACCTGTTCCCGCGTCAGGACTCACAGAACTTTCTTGCTCGAGACAAGGAGTTGAGTGAATTTACCAGCAATACCATCGGTTTTACGGTGAGTTATGATTTCGTACAGAATGGCTGGTATGCAATTGACCGGGGCAGTGTCAATATTGCGTATGACCACATTCTGTTTGATTATGATGATTTTCGCGACCTGCGGAAAAAAAATGCCCCGGTCGGTAAAGAGCCGCTCTATGATTTCTCGGCTGATGTGGCTCAAATTTTTGTCTCAATCTGGTTCTGATCTGCTGTTGCGGAAATACTCTTCCCGGCAAGCTGGTGATTCAGTATGCTCGCATGTGAGTGAAAGACCCGAACACCTTTTTGACGAATGCGTAACCCTCTCTACCTGATACTGCTTTTCAGTCTGATGGCCTGTGCCTCACCACAGGTACAGAAGGTGTCAGACAGTACCCGGATTCCTGCGTTAACATCATCCTTTGCGGTGATGTCCGACGGCTATCAGTTGCCCGTTACCGTGTGGGAAGCTGACGGAAGTCCGCAGGCAATTGTTCTGGCCCTGCACGGTTTTAACGATTACCGCAATGCCTTTAGTGCCCCGGCACATTTCCTTGCGGCAAACCGTATTACCACCTATGCCTATGACCAGCGCGGCTTTGGTGAAACTACTCAACGCGGGATCTGGCCGGCGGATGATGTCCTGGAAGCTGATGCCGCTGCGATGGCAAGCCTGCTTTGCGCCAGGCACCCTGACCTCCCCCTGTTTTTGCTGGGCGAAAGTATGGGGGGTGCGGTTGTTATGACTATGCAGCGCAAAGTACCTTGCATCAAAGGCATTGTCCTGGTCGGCCCGGCCGTCTGGGGCTGGCAGACAATGCCGTTCTGGCAACGCAATATACTGCGCTTTGCAGCTCATGTTGCACCGGGTAAAAAATTAACAGGTGAAGGGCTGGAAATTACGCCGTCAGACAATATCGAGATGTTGCACGCGCTGGGACGGGATCCGCTGGTGATAAAGGCAACGCGCATCGATACGATGTATGGCCTTACAAATCTGATGGAAGCTGCCTTACTGTCCAGTGCGGAGCTGGCAACACCGACATTGGTACTGTATGGCGAGAAAGACGAAATCATCCCCCATGATCCAACCTGCGCGATGCTAAACAGGTTGCCGGATATTCCCTCTACCCGTTTTGTGCTGTATCCGGAGGGTTACCATATGTTGATGCGGGACCTGCAGGCAGCCGTGGTGTTGCAGGATGTGGTGGCATGGATACATGATCAGGCGGCATTGCTGCCCTCGGGCCTGGAGGTAGATGCAGGTAATTTGCGGACACGATTGTTGTGTGAAGATTATCAGGACAAGCCCTGACAATTGATCTATATCAATTAATCTGAAAATAGATGCCTAAATTCCCGGTAGAGCCTCCCGGGGGACTAGGAGAGCAGCCGTGGAATTGCCTATACTTACCGTGCACGTTAGCTGGTATCTCAACCGGCATAGTGACTATTATTGATAATATTTGGAGGGTAAACCATGAAGAACTTAACCAAGTCTATTGCCGTCGCCATCGTTGCCGGTACTGCCGCCCTGGGCGCTGGTACTGCAAATGCGTGGTGGGGTAATGACGATTATTATGGTGGTCCGTGGGGCTATCCCGGCTATGGCTATGGCGGCTATCCTGGCTACGGTGGTGGCTATGGCGGCTATCCTGGCTACGGTTATGGTGGTGGTTATGGCGGCTATCCCGGCTACGGTTATGGTGGTGGTTATGGCGGCTATCCCGGCTACGGTTATGGTGGTGGCTATGGTGGCTATCCTGGCTACGGCTATGGTGGCTATGCACCGGCAGCTCCGGCAGCTCCGGCAGCTCCAGCCAGGGCGCCAGCACAGTAATCTGCAGCTGTTATCGGTTCGGTCTAAATCCTGAGTGCTGAACCGGCATCTGTGCAGTGCAAAGGCGCACCTTCGGGTGCGCCTTTTTTTTAAACGTTACCCGGACCGTAGGATGGGTAAAGGAACGCAGTGACATACCCATCATGCTCATCGCACGGGAATGATGGGTACGCTACGCTTTACCCATCCTACAAATATGTATTCAATAAGGCCTGGCTGTTGGGTAATCGCGAAGTGTTGCGCTTGCATTGAATGGCGGTGCCTGTAAGGCCGAGCGGTCAATCAGGTCATCCAGCGGGGGAAGTTTACCCTCCCGGTAGTAAGACAGGGTACGGGCCACACGGTCTGCCTCTGTCGGTATGTGCTGCTGTGTATAGGACAACAATTCTTCCTGGATGGCTGTCGCCTGTTCGTAGTTACCTGTCGCTGCATAGG
>Ga0209013_10002113_pt1 | contig 18130 bp, 27 predicted proteins | sample Cruoilmetagenom2_FD_187291 | JGI IMG/M metagenome (GOLD analysis project Ga0209013, IMG submission 187291) | Oil polluted marine microbial communities from Coal Oil Point, Santa Barbara, California, USA - Sample 2 (SPAdes) (version 2) | ecosystem: Environmental > Aquatic > Marine > Oil seeps ...
GACATAGAGATTGAAGATATCGGCAGAGAGAAACAGGGCGTTCAGCGCACTCCACAGCAACAACCACAACGGCCAGAAGAGAACAGCTTGTCTGCGTTCAAAATAACCGATGGAGTAGACGCTGACGCCGAGGCCCACCAGCACCGTCACCATCAGCATCAGCAGGCTCAGACCATCTGCGTAGAGGTCGATGCCTAATGGCGCGCCCCAGCCGCCGACTGCGTAGCGTTGCGCACCCTGATCCAGCATCCGCCAGGCAAGGCCGGCCACGCAAACAAGCACACCCAGCGCAGTGATGAGACCTAGTAGGATGGCTCGCCGGGGCCATAAAAAACAGACCATGGCCCCGGCCAACGGCAGTAAAATGAGCATCACTTCCCAGGGGATCTGTTGTATCGGAATAGACACCTGAGGTTATTCCAGGGGCTCTTCGGGAAGTTCGGCCCGACCTGTTGCGGCCTGCACCCGCAGCACCAGCGCCAAAGCCAGGGCTGTGGCCGATACGGCAACTACAATACCGGTAATCACCATGGCGTGGGGGACAACATCCGGCACGGCCCCCACTGTACGCCCGCCTAAAGAGACCAGTATCAGGAACACCCCGCTGCCCATGACGTTGATGGCGAGGATTTTGCGCAGCAAATGCGCATGAACAATCAACGCATGCAGCCCCAGGGTAAACAGCCCTACTCCGGCCAGCGCATAGAGCAAAGCAGCGCTCATCGATACGGCCCTGCTTGTGGCCGGCCGCCCAGGAACAGTGCCGCCAGGGTCACGCCGATCGAGAGTGTGGCCGCTGCCTCAATAAACAGAATAAGAGCGCCGGCGAGGCCGGACGGATATTGCAGAAAGCCTCCACTCACACACAACAGTGTCACACCGACCGCTGTAAAAACCCCCAAGCCGATGACCAGCACAACGCGTAAAGGCCAGCCCATCAGCCGCACAGGGAAGCGTTTACTGGAGAGCAACAGCAGAATACCTGCAGCCGCCAGCACGGATCCCGCCTGGAAAGCCCCGCCGGGAGCATATGCGCCAACCCACAGCAGATAGCCCGCCATCAGAATCATCATCGGCGCCAACCCACCAACCAGCAATGACAGCACCGGTTGCGGGTCGATTCTTCTGTGTGCCTCTGCAGCACCGAGTGACCAGACGCCAAGCAGAGCCGCCAGCAATACAGCCATTTCAAGCAGGGTGTCATAACCACGGAAATTAAGCAGCACGGCAGTCACCGGATTTTGCACACCGCTCATTTCCATGTTTACCCTCACCTGCTCACTTAATCCAACCGCCTGCTCCGGCAAAGAGAGCAGCGCATAACCCAGCCCTCCGGCAACAGTCAACAGCAGCAACATCAGCGCCCATCGAAACAGCAATAAATGCCATCTGCGACCTGCGATGTTCATTTTTTCCTACCCAGGGTATGAGTCTCATTCGTTGTATCGGCCAGGTCATTCAATCGGGCCAGCGCCGATAACAACAGCGCCCCAGTCAAACCTGCGCCGATTGCCGCCTCGGCCAACGCTACATCCGGCGCATTGAGCCGCACCCAAACCAGCGCCATCACCAGGCCAAAGGCGATGAACAACACAACAGCCTTGAACAGATCCGCACTGTCCAGCACCCGCCAGGCCAGCCATAGTAAAGCGAGCACCAACACGCTATCAAACAGCCATTGTAAAACCATCATCGTTTCCACGGTCTTATCCCCTTTCGCAGAGCCGTCCGCGCCACCAGATGCGCGACACTGGCGCTCGCCAGCAGCACCAGCAACCAGATGAGCAACAACTTGCCCCTCACGGCCCAGGATTCAGCCTGCAATAGCAGCCCGGCGACGACAAGTCCGAGCCCCACATTATCCGCCTTGGTGATGGCGTGCAGGCGGGTATAGACATCCGGAAAGCGTAACAGCCCCACCGTGCCGGCAAAAAAGAATCCCGCCCCGGCAAGCAACAGCAGCAAGGTGAGCAATTCACTCATCGGCATCCTCCTCTTCCCAGACTGTCCAGGCGCGCCTGATGAAAGCAACGGCTGTCACCGCCGCCAGTAAGGCGAAAACCAGGGCCACATCGCGCAAGTGCGGCCTCTCAAGCGCCTGCGCCAGCAACAGCAGGCTGGCAACGGCAGTGGTGCCGAACAGCTGCGCCGCCAGCATGCGATCCGCCGGTGTCGGCCCGTGCAGAACACGCCACAGCCCCGCCACCAATGTCATCAGCAAGAACAACGCCATAGCCGAATATAATACATCCATGAATATTTACTCCTCTTATTTATTGATGCGCTTCGTAAGCTCAGCAGCATCCTATGACCACAGTATGATCACCAACGGTGCGTGGGGCTCATATCACTCCCCACTCTCACCATCGACCAGGTTCAACCCAAACAGCTTTGCCACACGCGCCTCGACTACGGACAACTCCGAGATAAAATCGCCACTTTGATCGAGAACATGAACGCGCAGATGCTCTTTATCCAACTCGGCGCTCAATGTACCCGGCAGCAGGCTGACTGTATTAGCCATGAATACCCGCGGCAGGCCCGGCGGCAAACGCCATCGATAGTCAAACAACAGTGGCGAGATCGGCAGCCGGGGATTCAGCGCCCGCCTGGCCACATCCACTCCGCCGTAGAGGGAGCGCCACAGAAAAAACGGGATAAAGCGTGCAATCCCGGGCAAGGACCAGGAGATGGGCGGCAGCAGCGCCCCGCTGGCGAGTACCGCCAACACCACCACCGGCGCACCTACCAGCCATGAATTGATGGCGCCTTGCGTGAGTATCCACCATAGCAGGGCGAACAGCAGTGTGCGAAAACAAAATCTACAGAACCCCATCTAATGCCACCTGCTCTTCATTCTATCTCTACGCCGAATGACCGCCTTCTCCAGCTCAACAAGAAACAGAACCGGGGATGCAACCAGGACAATGCTGGCGCCATATTCGGGTTCCCAAAGAAACAAACCGAATGTGCTTGTTACCAGTATGAGGGAGACAAAGGTGATCCGCCAGATAAACATGCCCGTGAGCAGTGGTTCACGAGAATCATGGGGAGGGCGCTGCATAATATTGCGTTCCGCCGGCTCAAACGCCAGCGCCAATGCCAGGATAACTGCGGTAATCATGTTGATCCAGAGAATCTGCACAGGAGTAATCGGCAACATGCGGCCGAACAGAATGGCGGCGATAATGGTCAGTGCTTCGCCGCCGTTGGCAGGTCAAATGAAGAGGATGGCCTTCTTGAGGTTGTCATAGACGGTGCGCCCCTCTTCCACAGCGTGGATGATCAAGGCAAAATTATCGTCCGCCAACACCCTACTCGGCGCAGCGAATGCACCTGGTGGCGAAGGGCATCACCTTGAGCCGCTCTGCCCCGATCTCTTCACCACAGCTTTCGCAGATCCCGTAGGCGCCTTCATCCACCTGCCGCAGCGCCTGCTTTATCTGAACCAGGGCGGCAGCTGTCTCCTGTTGCAATCCCAGCAATACTTCATCGTTCTCACGCTCAGTCACCTGTTCGGCAAAGTCCGCGCTGTGATCACTTTTAAGATCACCTGAAATACGTTCAAGCCGATGGCTGAGCTCCTCTTCAAGGAGTTGCAGTTGTTGCTTCAAATCTTCAGACATTGTTTGTTACCTTGATACTCGAGGAGGATAAAGCGAGGAGTTATTGATGCTTTGCAGCGGTGAAGAGATCGAAAAAATTGCTGCTGGTTATCTGCGCCAGCTCTGCAACGTCCATGCTGCGCAACTCAGCAATGATTTCAGCGACACGATAGAGGTATTTGGGCTGGTTTGGCTTACCACGGTAGGGAGCGGGCGCAAGATAGGGTGAGTCAGTTTCGATCAGCATGCGATCCAATGGAATCTTTTTTGCGACATCACGCAAATCGGCTGCATTGTTAAAGGTCACTATGCCCGAAAAGGAGATATAAAATCCCATATCCAGCGCCTGCTGCGCCATCTCCCAGCTTTCAGTAAAGCAGTGCATGACACCACCGGCATCCCTCGCCTGCTCCTGCTGCATCAGTGTGATGGTATCATTCCGAGCCTGGCGCGTGTGGATGATCAGCGGCTTGCTCGCCTCTCTCGCTGCCTGGATATGGGTGCGGAAACGCTTCTGCTGCCACTCCCCGTCGTTCTTTTCGCTGCGAAAATAGTCAAGTCCGGTTTCACCGATAGCCACGTTTTTCGGATGCACCGCCAGCTCGACCAGCTCGGCAGCTGTTGGCTCTCTGCGATCCCGGTCATTGGGATGGACGCCTACCGAGACAAAGATATTGTCATACTCCCGCACCAGCTCAAGCATCGCAGGATAGCTTTCAAGATCAATCGAGACGCACAGCATCTGCTTGATACCGGATTTCAGTGTGGTCCTGACAAAATCCTGGAAATTTCCCGCATAAGGAGTCAGGTCAACACGGTCGAGATGACAGTGTGAATCAATGAGCTTCATTAGGCACATGGAAAAGATTTAAATACAAGAATTGCTCCGGATATGGTTTCGTATTCAAGGCGCGCCAAGGGGCGCATACTTGATGTATGGTAACTATTCAGCACATGCGAGATCGTCACTGCTACTGCGTATATCTTCCGGAAAACACCGTAAATACATCCATGTAGGCCACACTGAAGATGGAGTCAAAGAGAAGCAAGGCGGGTATTGTTATCTCTGCAAGGCGCCTTACATCGTGTAGGTGGGAATTTGGGACTCAATCATTTCAGCAAGAATTTTTTCGACTCTGTTATGCAGCTTGCCCTCATCCCTGTCGCCGAAACGCACACCGATACCCTGCGGACGGTTACCTGCTGCACGGGCTGGCGTGATCCACACAACAGTGCCCGCCACCGGATAGCGCTCCTCACTGTCCGGAAGTGTGACCAGCAGGAAGACCTCATCACCCAATTGATACTCCTCCCGTGTTTCGACGAAAATCCCCCCCTCTTCAAGAAAAGAGAGATAGGATTTGTACAGGGACTCCTGGTCTTTCAACTGAAGATTAAGCATCTTCCTGCCATTACTATTCATACTCATTAGTTAGAGAACCTCTGATAAAGTCCGTGGGATGGGGGTTCGGGGAAAGGGCGAACCGGATATCCATTATAAATCATTGATAGACAACCCTTCCCCCGTAGTAAGACTTGCAGGAATGCTCTGGTCAAGGCGCGGAGCGACTTGATCAGAGTCTCCTTAATCCCGTATAACTGACAGCCAGCGCTTCAAGTTGCATCTGACGATTCAGATTACGCTCTCCCATCCCCCGGTTTATAGAGACCAGCTGCTCGATGAGCGCAATCAGTTTTCCTGCATCCAGGCTCGGAATCAAGCTTGACAGCTCTCTCCCGGGTAATAAATCGCGCATATTCTCCACACCTGCTTGTCTACCCCGCAGAAGATCGAGAGTCCATTCATAGAGCCATTTAAGCAGCAACTCACTCACCTCCTCGTTCCATACAGCCACCGCAGCAAGTGGTAACTGCTGGCCACTGATCAGCGCCGCAAAGCTGTCAAACAACTGCCGACGTCGATGCATAATATCACTCTTTTCAAACGAGAGCGCACGCAAAGGGGCTCCGGCTGCACAGTTCAACAACTCCTCCCATTGCTGTTGCGGTTGCTGTTGCTGCAGCCACTGCAGACTCTGCTGCCGCGTCGGCAGCGGTAGATTGACTATCTGGCAACGGGAACGGATTGTCGCTGCTAAATGACTGGCATGCTCGGTGACAAGAATCATGTGGTTATTTGCCGCAGGCTCCTCCAGGGTCTTCAGCAGGCTGTTTGCGGCCTCACTGGTCATCGCATTAGCAGGCATAATCAAACAGACGCGGCTGTCCGAAATCTGCGGCGTCAGCGTTGCATCCTGTATGAATTCACGAACAGCATCCACCTGTATGGTTTTTTTCTCCTCTTGCGGTGCAAGAAGCACCAAATCGGGATGATTTCCCGCTGCCAGCAATAGACAGGAGTGACACTTTCCGCAGGCTTTTCCCTGATGCTGCGTGCCATCTCCAGATCTATTCGCAGTGCATAACAGCCCTTCGGCAAAACGCAGCGCAAAGTGCTTTTTGCCGCACTCGGCAGGACCATTGAAGAGCAGTCCATGCGGAAGCCTGTCCCTCTCCCTGTATTGCTGAAGCAGCTCCCAACTCTGCTGCTGCCATGGATAGGGGGCCTGGTTATCCACAGCTCAAGCAGATTCAAGAAATGGGGAGAGTACAGCCTTTATCTGCTGCTGCACCTGTTCCAGCGATAATGATGCATCAACCACTTTCACACGCTGTGGATCTCTGGCGGCGATCTCCAGGTAGGCTGTACGCACCCGCTCAAAGAAGTCGTGTTTCTCCCTCTCAAAGCGGTCTGGCAATGAGCGTTTTCCCGCCCGTTCAAGGCCCAGGGAAACCGGAAGATCCAGTAGTATGGTCAAATCCGGTCTGCATTTACCCTGCACCAAGGTTTCCAGGGTGGAGATTGCAGCAATGTCGAGATGACGCCCGCCCCCCTGATAGGCATAGGTTGCATCAGTAAAACGGTCACATATCACCCATTCACCACGCTCGATTGCAGGGAGGATTTTGCTATCCAGATGCTGTGCCCGCGCAGCAAACATCAGCAGCAACTCCGCCTTGAAAGACATACCATCATGCTGATGACCCAGCAGCAGTTCACGCAATGATTCACCCAGCGGCGTTCCACCAGGCTCGCGGGTCAACAAGAGTGATTTCCCCGACTTTTTCAGCAGGGTCTCGGCATAACTGATATTACAGCTCTTTCCTGCCCCCTCGATCCCTTCGAAGGTGATGAAGCTTCCCGGCTTCAATTCTTGTTCCGCTTGATCTGATACTTCTGTACCGCCTGATTATGCTCTTTCAATGTTGCGGAGAAGTAGTGGCCACCCTGACCTGTCGCCACAAAATAGAGGGCATCTCCATCTGCCGGATGGAGAGCGGCATGAATGGATGCCCGACCGGGAAGCGCAATTGGGGTAGGAGTCAGGCCTGGATGCACATAGGTATTATAGGGAGTGTCCGCGCGCAGATCCGTGCGCCGGATATTGCCGTCATAGGAGTCCCCCATACCGTAAATCACCGTGGGATCAGTCTGCAACAACATCCCCTTTTGCAGCCGTCGTGTGAAGACGCCTGCGACCTGCGTGCGTTCATCAGCAACACCGGTCTCCCTTTCAACGATGGAAGCAAGGATCAATGCTTCATAGGGTGTTTTCAACGGGAGTCCTTCCGCTCTTGCCTGCCACTCTTGTGCAAGCACCTTCTCCATCCGCTGGTATGCCCGCTTCAAGACATCTGTATCGGTCGTTCCTCTGGGAAACAGGTAGGTATCCGGGAAGAATCGTCCTTCAGGATAGACCCCCGCATGCTCCAGCCGTTCCATAATCTGTTCGGTGCTGAGACTTGTCAATGTCTGCACAATCATCGGATGATTGCGTAGAGCAGCCAGAGCCTGTTTGAAAGTCCATCCTTCGATCAGAGTCAATGAATACTCAAGCACCTTCCCCCTGACCAGTTGATCAAGCAGCATCACTGGCGTTGTATTCGCCGGAATCAGATACTCTCCAGCCTTGATTTTATTGGATACTCCCATATCCAGAGCGAGCGCCCGCAGATAGAATGGCTGCCGCAGTATTCCCTTCTCAGAGAGATCATTGGCTACCTCCATCAGCGAAGTTCCCGGCTTGACCTGATAATTGACACCCTGCCCGGAAATCTGCAGTGGTGCGCTACGGAAACGCTGATAGTCATGCCACAGCCAGTAACCTGCAGCAGTCGCCATGACGATCAATAACAGAAGGGCAACAATAACCCCTCCTCGTTGTTCAGTTGTTCTGTTCATTATTCAGCTTATCTTTCACTTTGCGCCAGTTTTCCAAATAAGTAACTTCTCAATAACTCTGTGCGGGAAGCAGAGTTTGGATTTGCTTTTCAGGGCTGTCCGCCGAATAACTGCTCCTGCGTTTTCGGCGCTTCTTACCTCCATGAATGGAGGAAATGCAATAGGATTGCAGGAACAATCATTGCCGCCTGCCATGGCGGCCGGGAACAGGGATCAACACCCCTTCTGTATGATGCGCTTCGTTTCACTCAGCACATCCTACGAACTTATCCCACTACGAATAAAATCAGTCATTGATAGTCAAGTTATTTAAGAGTTTCAAAAAAAACATGCTTTGTTTGCATCTATCAGGAGAACAGCTGGCGTATCGCATTGCGTATCTTTACCGGAACAGCATCGACATCCATGGGTTTCCCTGAAAACGCCCTGACAGCTGTCAAGCCCAATGCATTGGTCAGAAACATCGCCTGCGCTGACTCCAACATTTCAGGTGTTTCCCTGACTTCATGTACGCTCATACCGAAATGTTCAGCCTGTTCAATCACTTCAGCACGCATCACCCCGCTGACGCCACAACGATCGAGCATAGGTGTATACAGAACCCCCTGTTTCAGCCAGAAGAGATTACTCATCAGTGCTTCAACCATGAAACCATCCGCATCGCACAAGAGACCTTCCTGAAGCCCCGCTTTTTTGATTTCTGCGGCTGCTATCACCTGCTCCAGCCGGTTCAGGGTTTTGAGGCCGGCAAATGGAGAGCCTGTTGCAAGCCGGGTTTGACAGCGATGCAAGGCTATGCCTTCAAAACCTTGCTGTGCTGCCCGCTGAGGCCACTCCCGGGTATAGAGGATGCGTGTCGCATCACCCTCCCCTGGAAAATAGGCTGAACCATCCTCACCACGGGTAATGATGATCTTGATGACATGCTTGCCAGTCTGTGCATCATCGGCGTGGAGAAGTTGACGAGCCTCCTGTGCAAGCCTGACTGCATCCTGCCGAGGTAGACCGAGACTCCTGCAGCCTGCTGAGAGGCGCGCCATGTGGCGACCCCACAATGGAGCATTGCCATTAATGAAAGCGATGGTCTCGAAGAGTCCATCGCCATATTGCAGGCCGCGATCAAGAACAGCAACCGAGTCGCCACTCTGACCATTAATCAGCAACAATCAATCCTGATATTTCTTGAAGATCAATGTACCGTTGGTGCCGCCAAAGCCAAAAGAGTTGGACATGGTGACATTCAGCTCCATTTCACGTGCTCTGTTCGGCACATAATCGAGATCACACTCGGGATCGGGAGTCATGTAGTTTATGGTTGGAGGAACAACCTGGTCCCTGAGAGCCAGTGTTGCAAATATCGCTTCTACACCCCCGGCTGCTCCCAGCAGATGGCCAATCATCGACTTGGTTGAACTGACACAGAGCTTTTTCGCATGCTCGCCAAAGGCAGATTTAATGCCATTGGTCTCAGCCGCATCGCCCGCAGGCGTCGATGTGCCGTGTGCATTGATATAGTCCACCTCTTCCCTGCTCAGACCGGCATCTTCCAGGGCCAGTTCCATACAGCGTCCAGCGCCTGCGCCATTCGGTGAGGGCGAGGTCATATGGTAGGCATCGGAATTCATCGCCACACCGCTGATCTCGGCATAAATTTTTGCGCCGCGGGCGCGTGCATGCTCAAGCTCTTCAACCACCATAACTCCGGCTCCGTCCCCGAGGACAAAGCCATCACGCTCCTTGTCCCATGGTCGACTGGCTGCCTGCGGGTCGTCATTTCGCGTTGACAACGCCCGCGCGGCCGCAAAACCACCGATGCCAATCGGTGTCGTTGCATACTCCGAACCACCCGCAACCATCACATCGACCGTACCATACTGAATCATACGCACTGCATCGCCAATGTTGTGGGCGCCGGTGCTGCAGGCAGAGACGATCGCAATATTCGGCCCCTTGTATCCATACATGATGGAGAGGTTGCCGGCTACCATATTGATGATTGCCGAAGGAACGAAAAAGGGAGAGATGCGCCGCGGTCCCTTTTCAAGGAAAGCGGCGTAATTGTTCTCAATGGTATAGATGCCGCCGATACCGGCGCCAATCGCTACTCCAATGCGCTCAGCATTCTCTTCTGTAGTCTCCAGCCCGGAATCGCGTATTGCCTGGATACCCGCCGCCATTCCGTAATGGATGAAGGGATCCATTTTGCGCGACTCTTTCAAGGAGATGTATTCAGTAATATCAAATTTTTCGATGGTGCCGCCAAAACGCACACTGAATTTGGAAATATCGAAGCTGGTAACCGGACGGATACCGCTTTTGCCTGCAAGAATATTCTCCCAGGTTGTTTTCACATCATTTCCCACCGGTGTGACCAGGCCAAGACCTGTCACCACTACCCTGCGTTTAGACATGTGGAATACACCTCATTCATGAACCGGCAAGCAGCATGTTGCTGTGATGCCATCTATTCGAAAGACTACTGATCTCCAGCAGAGAAACAATAGCCTCCAGGAGTCTCTCCGGAAGCAGCGATCCTTCCGAACAAATTCCCAGACATCTTCTGATCAGAGTTGAATCAGCTGGCTGCGTTGATGTAGTCAACCGCCTGCTGAACAGTGGTAATAGTCTCCGCCTTGTCATCAGGAATTTCTGTCTCGAACTCCTCTTCCAGAGCCATAACCAGTTCAACTGTGTCCAGTGAATCGGCGCCCAGATCGTCAATAAAAGAGGCATCGGAAGTGACCTCCTCCTCTTTAACACCCAACTGGTCAACAACGATCTTGCGTACGCGTTCTTCAATACTCATTTTATAAGCTTCCTCTTTCAGGATATCAAGGTTGTGCCAGATTAATGTCTGGCTCTTTATTTCTGAGCTTACACAGAAGCCCGGTTAAAAATCTTAATACATTGTATTGGGATTTCCCTGCACGTCAATGCAGGGAAATCCCTAAGGGTTTTCTCACGCTGACTATGCCATATACATGCCACCATTAACATGCAGCGTCTCACCAGTCACATAGGCGGCAGGCTCCGATGCCAGAAATGCTACAACTGCCGCTATTTCTTGCGGAGAGCCAAGGCGTCCAAGCGGGATTGTATCAAGTAATGCCTTGCGCTGCTCATCGGGTAAACCCCGGGTCATATCCGTATCAATAAATCCCGGCGCTACGGCGTTGACGGTAATTCCGCGACTACCCACTTCACGCGCCAGTGATTTGCTGAATCCAAATATACCCGCTTTGGCCGCAGAGTAGTTCGTCTGCCCGGCATTTCCCGAGGCTCCGACAACAGAGGCGATGTTGATGATACGTCCGAATCTGGCCTTCATCATGCCGCGCAGACAGGCTTTGGAGACACGATAGACAGAAGTCAGGTTGGTATCGATGATCGCCTGCCACTCCTCCTCTTTCATGCGCATGAGAATATTATCACGCGTTATCCCGGCATTGTTGACCAGGATCGTCGGTACACCATAGGTTTCACCGATTGCCTTGATGACAGCGTCAACCGATTCGGGATCGGTGACATCGAGGCGCATGCCCTCTCCGGAAACCCCCTGCTCCTGAAGATGCGCAGAGATCGCCGCGGCGCCATTATCAGTGGTCGCTGTGCCAATTACGATACAACCGGCCTCTCCCAGCGCATCGGCAATTGCCTGCCCGATGCCGCGGCTCGCGCCTGTGACTAATGCAATTCGTTGTTCACTCATTGATTGACTCCAGTAAATCTTCAAACCCCTGTGGCTCAAACAGCGCCACTGCATTCAACTTGCGGTCGATGCGTCGCGCCAGACCTGTCAGGACTTTACCCGGCCCCGCCTCGACCAGTAATTCGACCCCCTCGGCTTGCATCTTCTGTACTGTCTCAACCCAGCGAACGGGTGAGAAGAGCTGCTCGACCAGACGCTGACGAATCATCTCTGCATCACTCTCGGAGGTCACTGATACATTTTGGATCACGGTTATCCTTGGCGCCTGGATAGCAACATCAGCAAGTTTTAACTGCAGCTTCACAGCCGCCGGCTTCATCAATGCGCAATGGGATGGCACACTCACAGGCAGCGGAATAGCGCGCTTTGCTCCTGCAGCTTTTGCCAGCTCCATGGCGCGCCCAACTGCCGCAGCAGACCCGGCAATCACCACCTGTCCAGGTGAATTAAAATTGACGGCTTCAACCACATCCCCGTCAACAGCTTCAGCACAAAGCGTGCGCACCTGCTCATCATCAAGGCCAAGAATCGCCGCCATGGCGCCCTCACCCGGCGGCACGGCCTCCTGCATCAGGCGGCCGCGTTCTGCAACCAGCGCTACAGCGTCACCAAAAGCAATCGCTCCGGCGCACACCAGTGCGGTATATTCCCCAAGGCTATGGCCAGCCATCATCAGAGGCGGCTCTCCGTGCAGCTGTCGCCACACACGCCATACGGCAACGCCGGCTGCCAGCATGGCAGGCTGGGTATTGAATGTCTGGTTCAGATCTTCTGCCGGGCCATCGCTGGCAAGCGCCCATAGATCAACATCCAGCGCATCTGATGCCTCTTCAAAAGTCTGCTGCACAATAGCATGAGTCTGCGCCAGCTTGTTGAGCATCCCCACAGACTGTGACCCCTGACCGGGAAAGACAAAAGCAATTTGATGTGTCATTTTATCCGCTTCTCTTTTTAATTCTATGTGAATTCTCAATGAGTTCGTAGGGGGGATAAGCGACAGAGCATCCCATGGCAGGCAAAGCCTTTACTGTATCGATAACAGCTTGATCGATTACCGCCTGTCAGTATTTCAGCAGCACGGAACCCCAGGTAAAACCACCGCCGAAAGCCTCCAGCAACAGTGTTTCGCCACGCTTGATACGCCCATCACGCACTGCAGTATCCAGCGCCAGCGGCACAGATGCTGCAGAGGTGTTGCCCTGCTCATCCACGGTAACCACGACCTGGTCCATATCCAGACCCAGTTTTTTTGCCGCCGCCTGAATAATACGGATATTCGCCTGATGCGGAACCAGCCAGTCCAGGTCGGATTTTTGCATATTGTTTGCCGCCAGGGTCTCGTCGGCAATACGTCCGAGTGTATTCACCGCCATGCGAAACACCTCATTGCCTTTCATATCCATCGTCAGATCGGGGAGTCCATTGGAGATGCCGCCCGGAACATGCAGCAACTCTTCATAAGCCCCGTCAGCATGGAGATGCGTGGAGAGAATGCCTGGCTCTTCAGACGCTTCGAGGATCACTGCTCCGGCGCCGTCGCCAAACAGGATGGCGGTGCCACGGTCTGTCCAGTCAACGATGCGCGAAAGCGTTTCGGCGCCAACAACCAGCGCACAACGGGCAGAGCCTGTACGGATAAACTTGTCCGCCACACCCATTGCATAGACAAAACCGGTACACACAGCCTGCACATCAAATGCAGCGCAGCCATGGATGTCGAGCCGGTTCTGCAGCAGGCAGGCAGTAGAGGGGAATATCTTGTCCGGGGTGGTTGTCGCTACGATAATCAGGTCGATCTCATCAGGTGAGCGTCCCGCCGCCTGCATCGCAAGGCGCGCCGCTTTCTCCGCCAGATCGCAGGTTGTCTCTCCCTCCGCTGCAATATGGCGTTTGATGATGCCGGTACGCTCCCGAATCCACTGATCCGAGGTATCGATCATCTTCTCAAGGTCATGATTGCTTAAAACCTTCTCGGGAAGATAGCCGCCGGTTCCTGCAATACGAGCATATGTCATGCGTCTTTACCCTTCAAGATGGCTTTCGACCTGTTTTGCAATCCGCGACGGGATATTATGATCCACCGCATTTTTGGCGATACCGATTGCATTCTGGAAAGAGAGTTCATCGGCTCCGCCATGACTTTTTATGACAATGCCATTCAGTCCCAGCAGGGTAGCGCCATTATAACGACGCGGGTCAATCCTTTCAGCAAAGCTCTTCAATACAGGCATCGCAAGCATTGCGGCAAGTTTCGACAACAGGTTGCGATTGAAGCTCTGCTTCAGGAAATGACGAATCATTTTTGCAACGCCTTCCGAACTCTTCAGCGAGACATTGCCAACAAAACCATCGGCAACAACAACATCGACAGAGCCATCAAAAATATTGTCGCCCTCGACATACCCTACATAGTTGAGGTCGCTCTGATTCAACAACTCATTGGCTTTTTTGACCTGCTCATTCCCCTTGATCTCCTCCTCACCTATATTCAGCAGTCCCACCCGGGGTTTTGCAATATCGCTGAGCGCCGCAACCTGTTCTGATCCCATGACAGCGAACTGATAAAGATGGTGCTCACTGGAATCAACATTGGCGCCCAGATCAAGCACCCATGTCTGGGTCGAGGTATTGGGAAGTGCTGTGATTATGGCCGGACGATCAACATGCGGCAGCATTTTCAGCACAAATCGCGCCGTTGCCATCAGGGCGCCGGTGTTGCCGGCGCTGACACAAGCATCAGCCTCTCCCTGCTTGACCAGGTTGATTGCAACCCGCATCGATGAATCCTTTTTCTTGCGCAACGCATGGGACGGCAGGTCAGTCATCTCCACGACCTGCGACGCATGATGAACAGATACCCGATCGGGAAGCAGCGGCTGCTGCGCGCGAATGGCATCTTCAAGACCGACAAGAATCAACTCCACATCGGGATCTGCAGCCACATAGGCACAGGCAGCCGGAACAATGACGGAGACGCCATGGTCGCCACCCATTGCATCCAGAGCAATGCGGATAGGTTTACTCATCAGATGATCATCTCCAGGGGCCTGCCTCTCCAGGAATAAAAGCCCACTACGAAAAATGAGTGCGCAGGCGAGCCAATCACAGATTTGAACGGCAAGTGGATCCGGAAAAGAGCGTCACACCCGGATCAGCCTCTATCGATGACCTTGCGGCCACGATAGAAACCATCGGCAGTCACATGGTGACGCAGATGGGTTTCACCCGATGTCTGGTCGACAGACAGGGTTTCATTCTTGAGTGAGTCATGCGAACGGCGCATGCCACGTTTTGACGGGGTTTTACGACTTTTTTGTACAGCCATTTTCCTCTCCTGCGAGGGTTAAACTCAATGTTTCAGTTTCTGTAAAATCCGGAAGGGATTCTCCCGCGACTCTGCAGCGATCGGTTCATCATCATACTTCCAGGCATGACACTCCTGGTGCCGCGCAACGACAGGCAGCGACAGCAGTAACTCGTCTTCGAGCAGATCAGGCAGATTGATCTCTGCATCATCCGCCATCAGAGGATCAAATTCATCACCCAGCGCCGCAGCCTCGTCCAGACCCTGAACCACAACAAGCTGGAAATCAGAATCGACGGGGATAGCCACAGGCTGTGAGCAGCGTTGACAGGTCTGCCACAATGTTGCTTCCGCATGCCCTGCAACCAGAGGACGTCCAAGGCCGTCACGGGAAAAGCAGAAAGCGTAGCTGACCTGACCCTCCTGTCGGATCAGCAAGGGAGCAAGACGGGGAAAATCAGAGAGTTCAACAACTCCTGTATATGATAGTCCCTGCTCAGAAACCCGCCATGGGTCAATCTGTTTCGGAAGTCGCGATGACATAAACGCGCAATACTAACTATGAACACTCCCTTTGTCAAAAAAATCAACAACTTTGCAATAACGAAAGTAACCCCTTTTGCATGGCTTTTACATCGCAAATTTTACAAACAGAAGCATTTTGTGCTACAAAACACTCTTCAAGAGCCCGTATGAGCTACTGTAACCTGATGCATCCTGGGACAACCGAGTTACTATCGTCACTTATAGTTGGTGCTATCTGGAAATAAAGATACTCTAAATACGACAGGAAAAATGAGCACATGACTGCCAAACGCAAGCATTCAAGACAATTCACCCGTATCTCACTCTGCGGCCTGATAATCCTGCTGGGAACCCTGCTTTTTACGACTCCTCTCTATGCAAAAGAAAAATTCCGCATCGCATGGAGCATCTATGTCGGATGGATGCCATGGGAATACGGACATCAACAGGGCATCGTGAAAAAGTGGGCGGACAAATATGATATCGAAATCGAAATCGTCCAGATCAATGACTATATCGAATCAATCAACCAATATACAGCAGGGGCTTTTGACGGTTGCGCCATGACCAACATGGATGCCCTGACGATTCCTGCAGCGGGCGGCGTCGACTCAACAGCCCTGATTATTGGAGATTTCTCAAACGGGAATGACGCCATCGTTCTCAAGGAAAAACCAGGCCTTGCTGACATTAAAGGAGAGAATGTCAATCTGGTCGAACTCTCGGTCTCCCACTACCTGCTGGCTCGCGGCCTTGAGAGTGTTGGTATGAGAGAACGTGACATCAAGGTAATCAACACCTCTGATGCGGACATGGTTTCTGTATTCACCTCCAGTGATGTCACCTCGGCCGTCACCTGGAATCCGCTGCTAAGAGAGATCCTTGCCATGCCAAACACTCACAAAGTATTTGATTCGAGTCAGATCCCCGGTGAAATCATCGACCTGATGGTTGTCAATACCGAAACCCTGAAAGAGAATCCAAAACTTGGAATGGCGCTAACCGGCGCCTGGTATGAAATCATGGCGGCCATGTCACAAACAGATGAAAAGGCGATCGCCGCCCGCACTCACATGGCCAGAGCCTCTGGTACCGATCTTGCCGGGTTCAACGCACAGCTGGAAACCACACGCATGTTTTATGATGCTGCGGAAGCAGTCGAATTCAGCCGTAGTGAAGAGTTAATCAAGACCATGGAGCATGTTGCAATATTCTCTTTTGACCACGGACTCCTCGGGGCCGGCGCAGCTGACGCCAGCTTCATCGGCATTGCCTTTCCCGGTGAAAAGTCGACAGGCGACAAGAAGAATATCAAGTTGCGCTTCAATGAAAGCTTTATGAATCTGGCGGCAGAGGGAAAACTGTAGGGTGCAATAAGCGCAGCGCATTGCACCCTACATCTCTTATTGAGAAATCACCAAGTATTTCGCGGTTGGAAGAACGCTCCTACAATAAGATCCTGCGTTCTGAAATGTAAGAGCGACCTTCCGGCCACGCCAAGCAGTTCTTCAATCCCGATAATGGGCATCAATCCAGCATTGCGGCAGGGACTCACCTGACGGAAAAACCAAATCAGCTTTGCTGAAGGCTTTGACATCCTGCATCTCCTCGCCGGCATGAAAACGACCGGCCACATCACCTTTGGTCGGATCAAACAGCGCACTCACATCGGTGATTTCCACAAGGTCATTACTTTTTTTATCTCGCAAAAACATCTCAAATCTCCACATTATCTGATTTCATTTGGTTCGCATCCAGTATATAGCATAATGAATCGCGGATGCCGCTCTTTCGAACCTAAATCAAGCAGATATTGACGGAAATCATTAACATCGGAATGGCGCCTTCCCCCGGCTTCCGCCATGAAAACTCCAAAATCAACAGCGAATCCACACGCATCCAGTGATAGACGTTACAATACTGCGCTGTTAGGATTGCCCCAATTCTCTTTTATTCTCTCTTTTTTAGGTGTAAGAATGCCCAAGGTTGTTGTCTATAGCACTGCTTTTTGTCCCTATTGCGTACGCGCCAAGGATCTGTTGAGCCGCAAATGTGTTGAATATGAAGAGATCAGGATCGACCTGGATCATTCAAAAATGACGGAAATGGTGGAACTCAGCAAGCGGCGAACAGTGCCCCAGATTTTTATTGATGATTTTCATGTCGGCGGCTTCGATGACATGGCTGCTCTGGATATGGATGGCAAATTGAACGACCTGCTCGGTCTTGGTGATGAAATCGAGGAAGATGCTGTCACCTGATACCATGCGTCTCGATAAATGGCTGTGGGCCGCACGCTTTTTCAAGACACGCAAACTGGCTTGTGATGCGATCAACGGCGGCAAAGTCCATCTGCATGGCCAGCGCACCAAACCCGGCAGGGAGGTCAAACCCGGCTCCTTGCTGCGTATCCATAAAGGCGCACTGGAGTGGAATATCGAGGTGGTGGTGATTCCGAAACAGCGCCGCCCTGCATCCGAGGCGAAAACCTTTTATATCGAAGATGCCGAAAGCATCTCCCGTCGCGAAGTGGTGATCCAGCAGCAGCGCATACTGCGCGCCGCCGCACCTTCCAGACCGGCAGGACGCCCCGGTAAACGCGACCGCCGCCTGATACACCGCTTCAAGAACAAACACTCGGAATCCTAGTGCTCCATCAACGTGATAATTTGGGATTCAGCGTCCATGGAACTGCGTTGCGCCTCTTCGCAAGGGGACAAGCCATTGCCGGCGAGGCGCACCTT
>Ga0209013_10002114_pt1 | contig 18128 bp, 14 predicted proteins | sample Cruoilmetagenom2_FD_187291 | JGI IMG/M metagenome (GOLD analysis project Ga0209013, IMG submission 187291) | Oil polluted marine microbial communities from Coal Oil Point, Santa Barbara, California, USA - Sample 2 (SPAdes) (version 2) | ecosystem: Environmental > Aquatic > Marine > Oil seeps ...
CCAGCCGTAAACGTGCATCCTGCGGCCGGCGCTGGCACAGCTCGGCAAATGCACGCACCAGGGTCAATTGATCCTTCACGGGTTCCAGTCGTCCGACGCTGCCAATTACAATACTGTCGGGATCGGCAAAGCCACGCGGCAGGACCGTATCATGCCGCTCGTGCTGCCCGGGCCTGAAGCGTTCGATATCAACACCGTTGCAGATCAGACGAATTTTCTCATCCGTTACACCCACCTGCTGGCGCAGGTAATCGCCCAGTTGCTGAGATAGCGGAACATATCGATGCACCAGCGGCTGGTAAAATCGTCTTATCCAGCGATATTTACGACTAGTACCATCGAGGTCATTGATATCGCGGCCATGTTCGCCGTGTATGCGACCGCCCACTCCCGCCAGCCAGGCAGGCAGTTGGGCCTCCAGTGCCGCCAGGTTGCGGCTGTGAACAATGGCAGGACGTAATGCCCGAAACAGGCGCCAGAGTTTCCAGAACATGCCCAAATCGTTACCCGGTCGCTTGTGGAGCGCGATACAGTCGACGTCCTTGCGGGTTATCCGGCGTTTGAAGTCAGACAATTCCGTCAGGCTGATAATGACATGACGATAACGGTCTTCCGGAATACAGTTAATGATATTCACCAGCCCGTTTTCCAGTCCACCGACGTCCAGGCGGTAAATGACATGCGCGATAAGTGGTGGCGGTGAGGAAACATCGACAGGCATCCGTGTTCATCCGTTGTTATGTATCATGTCCCGCTGCCAAATCGAGGCTGCGCTCTATTGCAGGGAGCATGTCATCAATAAACGACTGTATCGTACTGGCGGCGTCATCGCTGTCTTTGAGAAAGTCCGTGTAGACGATGACCGCGGCAGCCGGTAATTGTCGGCCAAACAGCTGGGTTTTTGCCTCCAGCAATTTGGCCAGGTGTGGATTCGATATATAAGTACCGTCAAACCAGTTCCAGTGATAGACAAGCAGGTTCCCCCGATTTGAACGCAGTTTGGTCTGCAAGGCATTGATCCTTTGCTCCGCGACAGTGATGACCCGTTTCTCCTGACCTGCTTTCCGCCGGCCAGTGCGGCTCGTTTCCAGTATTCTGTTGCGATCATTGAGCAGTTCGGCTCCCTGTCGCTGAGCCTGGTAATAAGGCAGGTATACCCCGACCTTGCGCCCCTCTTTCTGGTACGTTTGATGAACCACCGCATCGTAACCGACATAGTGAGGTAGCCAGTCATCTACCAGTTGCGGAGACAGGGACCAGCCAGCCGAGGCAACCGGCACTGGCAAGCTTGCCTCAACAGTCGAATCAGTGCGTGAATCTATCCAGCTGCCCGCTGCAGGCCATACAGAAAGAACAAGCAGAGAGGCCATGCCGATAATAGCAAACCTCGACCGTCCTCCCCCCCCTGACTGACTGTCCATGTCGGGCTGCGGATTATCAGCAGGGCCATGACTCTCGTCTTCATGCCAGAAAGAACCAACCCAGAACAATATCAACATGACTATGCCAAAAAAGACCCACCCGATGAATAAATGGTCGAAGCCCTTCGCATAACGCATATCGATAAAATGCCCGATCATTACGATCATATAGACCCGCATACCACTTGCGAAAAATGTAAAAACAATGGTTATCAAAATGAAAAGTAACCGCCGAATCTGACTGCGATAGCTCAGATAGGCATATAAAGTACCGACAACAAGTGCCGCGATCAGATAACGCATCCCGCTGCATACTTCCAGAACGATCCAGTCGGCACCGGGGGTGCTGAACGAAGTCCCCTCTGCGAATACCGGAATGCCTGTCAAACGCAGGGCACCGATGGCAAATACGGCGGAAAAATCGATCATGAGAGGCACCAGAAACTTGCCAAACGGTACGGCAAACAGGAGGTAGCCCAGAGGAAAGGCAATCAGCTTTACCACCTTCCAGCCAAGCAGGACCCAGACCAGCAGTATGATAGCCGCCACAAAACAGAACTGCTGGACCACCTGTACATCGCTTAAATAGCCCAGCAACCAGATGAGACCGGGTATTATCAGTACTATGGGCCCATAGCTAACCGGTACCGGTTGCAACATGGCCAGTTCGTGCCGCTTTCGCCACACCAGAAAAGCACTGATCGGCAGAATAACGAAGCCATGGGCAAAGGTGTCCGAGACCAACCAGATCGAAACCATGGACCATGCCGTCTCCCGGTAAATGGCGATCGTTGCGATAAAAGCCAGCAGCGTGAGCATGCCCGGAAAGGCCCAGTTCACAACATAGCTCCCGGCAGATGAATCACCAGCGACAGGTGTTTCGGTTCCCTGGTTCATGCCGTCTCCCCCACCGCTTTCCCCTTGCTGTGCAAAGAGGCTTCATGCAGCCTTGTCAGCGGCTCCTCCAGCAATTGATTCAACTGCGCCAGGTTAGTGTCCCAGTCGTATCGGCGGCAGACCCATTGCCGCGCTATTCCGGCATCCGCTGGTGTATCCGGCTGCAGCATCCGTATTGCCTGCTCTGCCATCTGCTGCTCATCATCGGCCACCAGCAATACCCGGGGGCCATTGAAATCGATACCCTCAACAGCAGCGCTCGTGGCAAGCACCGGTGTTGCCATGGCCATGGCCTCCAGTACCTTGTTTTGAACACCGCGGGCGATACGAAGTGGTGCGACAGCGGCATGCGCATGTGCCAGATAGGGACGCACATCCGGGACAGTACCCGTCACCTCAACACCGGGCACAGACGCCAGCCGCTGTACCTCGCTGGCAGGCCGGGCACCGACAATAAAAAATCTTGCAGACGGAACAGTCTCTCGTATCCGCGGCATCACCTGCAGTGCGAACCACTGGACGGCATGTACATTTGCCCAGTAATCCATGACACCGGTAAAGACAATGACCTTTGCCTGTTCGTCATAGGGATTGTCGTAGTCTCTCTCCGGGGAGAAGTAGTTCCGGTCAACACCGTTATCGAGAAAGCCGACCCGTCCGGCCGCCTCTGGTACCAGCCGTTTAAACAGGCTTGCCTCAGCAGAAGACACAAAAATACTTGCATCAAACAAGGTGGCAACGTTCTTCTCGAATGCCAGTAAATATTCCGCCTCTCTTCGATACAACCAGCTGACCGGCCAGCGCTTGTGCTGCGCGTATTGCCCCCATTTATCCGAATCGACATCCACAAAATCGATCACGCGGCGGCATGATGACGCCTGATTGTTCATAACATACTGTGCCATGGGAGACGAGAACACGAAAATCCGCTGCAGGCCGTCCTGCTCCAGCCGTGTATCGACCCAATGCTGCATGCGCCGGTCGTAGTAATAGGGAATACTGAGCGGGGTTTTGCGACCCAAACCGACCAGGCTGCGCAACCGGCTCGCCCTTGGCTGCAACGGCAATAACTTTATCGATGCGCACATCGATCCCAGCTTGTCCTGATAGCGCAGGTCATGCGGATCATCCACGAAGGCGCCGAGGTGTATACGATACGAGCGAGCAAGATACCTGAGGATATTCCAGGAACGGATCTTGTCCCCCTTGTCGGGTGGGTACGGAATCCGATGCGCAAGAAACAGGAGGTCGTCCACAACTACCCCAGGTTGCGCGCAATCAGAGGACCGACAAACTGCGTGACCGGCAATGGCAACCGCTTCCAGACATCGATTACCATCCGGTACTTCGGATTCATGGGACTGATATCGGGCATCTGTTTCGCCTTGACCAGATAATATTCGTAATGCAGGGGGACCGGTTCGAAGCCCCAGTTTTTCTTGAAACTCCAGGGGCCGGTTCCCTGTTTGCTGCGCCCGTAGTCAAACAGCCGATAACCACGTTCACAACTCTGGCGCATCAGTTCCCAGTACATGAAATCATTGCCCTTCAGCTGGCGGGCAAGCGTTGTACCACCACCATAATATGGCAGCACTTCATCACGGAAATAGAAACTCATGACACTGCTGACAAGGTCACCGTCACAGGTCACTGTCAGTATGTCGCAACTGTCTTTGAAGACCTGCTGCAAGAGTCTGAAATAGGCCCGGGAGAAAACCGGTGTCCCCAGGCTGCGGACGCTTTGTGAATAGGCGCTGTAGAAGCGGTCGATTGAATTATCAAAGTCGCCACACAGGCCCGCCTTGATACCCTTGCGCACCATGGCACGCTGCTTGCGCGGAATGGCAAGCAGATTCTTCTCCGGATCGGGGTCCATTTCCTTGCGGAAGGTGACATACAGCTGCTTGGTCGGCCAGTCCGGATGCCGTGCCTCACGGTTACGCAACTCCAGATAATCGACTCCGAGATCATCGGCCAGCTTGCATGCGGCGGACTCCAGGGCTGCATACGCAGCAGGTTGTTGTGTGGCAACCCCGCCATAGACACAGAAAGGTGTCGAAATCAGGGCATTGCCAAACAGCCGGCTCCTGATGTGGCCGAGTGGCAGTACACCGGTGATCCTGCCGCTGGTCTCGGTATACAGATAATAGGTACGGTGCCCGAACGCCTTTTCAATGACCTCTTGCCAGCCGGCGCGATGAAAGAAGGTGGCATCGGGACAGGTATCCACGAAGTCGTCCCATTGTACCCGGTTCTCCGGCGTCAGTGTCCGCACCGTCATTTCAGGGTCACTGCCGGATGTCACGGTTTCCACATTATGAGTCACTGCCCGATCCATTATTGTGATTCACCCTTGGATAAAAAAACGTTATCCATCCGCCCCCAGTTGAAATCGTCAAGCAGTCTTTCGACTCGCGATTTCATTCGCCCGAGGTTGAGATAATGACGGAAGCGCGTTTTCCTGCTAATCCCGGCCTGTCTTGGCTGCCCCGGGTCGATCTCCCAGGGATGAAAATAGAACACACAAGGCTGACCATCCTGCCTGTTGACATGCTTCATGGCCCACCTGGACACCCTGTAGGGCAGTAACCGGAAATACCCCCCGCCACCACAAGGCAGGTTTTGTCTGAGTAGTGACACGGTGGTGACGGGAATCTCCAGCAACCCCCCGTCCTTGTGCAGGTAAGCGAAACGCGGTGCATCCGGGATGCCATACAGGTCATGATGAATGGGGTAGACACTCGAACTGTAGCGGTAGCCTGCTTCCTGCAGAAGGTCATGCGCCCACAGTGTCTCGTTAACAATCGAGTAACTGGCCGCTCGATAACCCCGCACTTCACAACCCGCCGTATCCTCAAGCAGTTTCCTTGTCTTGCAGATATCCTCGCTGAATGCCTGCGGTGACTGCCGGGTTACCCGGACGTGGGAATACCCATGACTGGCCAGTTCATGCCCGGCATCAACAATCCGGCGGACCAGTCCCTGATAACGCTCGGCAACCCAGCCAAGCATAAAGAATGTGGCCTTAACACCATGCCCGTCGAACAGTTCAAGGATAGAATCGGTATTTTGCTCTACCCGGCATGGCAGCCGGTCCCAGTCACCGCGATTTACCACGCCTTCAAATGCAGAAACCTGGAAATAATCCTCCACATCGACCGTCATGGCGTTGACCATACTGGTCGATGCACTTCCCGAGTGAGACACACGCATGATAGTCAAGCCGCAGACCTGTCAGCTAACCTGCGGCAACCAGCGGCGCACGCTGCTGCCGCAGCCACTCATTCATTATCCGTTTGATACGTTCTGCCGCCTTGCCATCCCACAATTCCGGCACCCGTCCTTTCTTGCCGCCGTTATCCAGAACGTCGTTCACAACGGCGAGGATATGTGCCCTGTCCTGTCCAACGATGGTATTGGTACCCTGTTCAACAGTGACCGGCCGCTCGGTGTTATTGCGCAAGGTGACGCAGGGCACACCGACAACCGTGGTTTCCTCCTGCAGGCCGCCTGAATCCGTCATAACCAGACGCGCCGCGGAAACAAGACCCAGCATTTCCAGGTAACCAAGGGGCTGCAGGCAGGCGATACGCCCAGACTCGAGCAGTTCCTGCAGACCCAGTTCAGCTATCCGGCTGCGGGTGCGCGGATGCAGTGGAAACACCACCGGTATGCTTTCGCTGACTGTCCGCACCGTTTCAAGTATGTGCCTGAACAACCGTGGCTCATCGACATTTGAAGGACGATGCAATGTCAATACACAGTAACCGCTGTTGCCATCCAGGAAAAGTTCACGCTCGGGTATATCTGCGAGAGTCATTGTTGCCGGCACTGATTGATCGAGACAATGCTTCAGGGTGTCGATCATGACGTTACCGACAAAATGGATCTGCCGGTCATCAATCCCTTCACGCAGCAGGTTCACGCGTGCAACCGGCTCTGTGGTGAACAGCAGGGAGGAAATCTGATCGGTCAGAACCCGGTTAATCTCCTCCGGCATGGCGCGGTCAAAACTGCGCAGCCCGGCCTCGACATGTATAACCGGAATATCTTTCTTTGCTGCAACCAGAGCACATGCGATCGTGGAATTTACATCACCGACAACCAGCACTGCCCGTGGCAACTCCTCATCAACCACTGATTCGAAGCGTTTCATGATTTCGGCTGTCTGGACGGCATGGCTGGCAGAACCGACCTCCAGCTCAATATCCGGCTGCGGTATCTGCAATTGGGTAAAGAAGGCATCATTCATTTGCGCATCATAATGTTGCCCGGTATGCACGAGGCGCGTAGGTATCGGATCAGGGCCGGACCTGAAAGCCCTGATGATCGGCGCGATTTTCATGAAATTCGGACGGGCACCGACCACACAGAGAATGGCACCGGTTGAGGCATCGTGCTTTTCAACTGAAGTTGTTTTCATATCCATTTGCCAGTCAGGCAGATGCTCCTATGCCTGCTCTTAATATAACAGGCCACACCTGGGTTATATCAATCAAGACTGTCTGCAAAGCCCGGGCAGGGCGACATCACCAGACAGAAAAAGACAGCACAATACCGAAGCTACTTGCCAGCAACACTCAGTTCTTTCATCACGTCCAGCAACTCCTGGTCCATATCATCTGACAGGGGTAACAGCATGACCATGCGCTGAATCCGCTCGCGGTCATTACGCATGGTCTTTTCAAGAAAATCCAGTCTCTTTTCCAGAGCCAGCAGGCGGCAGTCTTCATTGCTGACTGTATTTGCCGCATGCAAAGGCTGTATATTGTTGCCATGAAGCCTCTGGGCGTCAGCCCCCTCGTCAACCGGCAAGGATTTGTCTGAAGTATTGACTGTTGCATGCATTTCCTGCATTTCATCGTCGATCACTAAATTGACATCCTGCACACTTATTTCGTGCAGTTCTTCAATACTCCCATGCAACAAGACACGGTCACACAGCTTGTTTATCCGCCGGGGCACACCTGATGTGTGTTCGTAGATTCTGTCAAACACATCGTCATCAAAGTGCGGTGTACCCCGCCAGCCACAGAGGCTCAAGCGGTGCAATATATATTCCTGCACCTCCTCCCTGTTTAACGGTTCAAGATGAAAGGAGGCGATACTCCTTTGACGAAACTGCTCCATCCCGGCCGACTGCAACAGCGTACGAAATTCATCCTGGCCAAGGAAAAAGGTCTGCAACAGCACCTTCTCACCCACCTGGAAATTCGACAGCAGGCGAAGTTCTTCCATTGTGTCACGAGACAGATTCTGTGCCTCATCAACCAGCAGCAGCACCCGTTTTCCCTCGCGAGCCCGCGTCATCAGAAAGGTCTCGATATTCCTTAGCAGGGTTGACTTGGGCAAGTCCTGGTGTGCCAGGCCCAGTGCCGCCGCAACCAGACGCAGCATGTCATTCGACTCCATCTGCGATGTCACCAGTTCGACGGCAATGACTTTTGACTTGTTGATTTTTGACAGTATCAAGCGAGCCAGCGTGGTCTTCCCGGTCCCCGCACCACCGGTAATAATCACGAAGCCCTCACCTGCTTCCAATCCGTAGCGGAGATAGGCAAGGGCCTTGCTGTGCATCTTGCTGCGAAAAAGAAACCGCGGATCCGGACTCAAGCAGAAGGGCTTTGCTGTCAGATTATAGAATTTGTCGTACATGATTCAGAAAAAAGCTGTCAGTCGTGCCACAATCTTGTTTTCCGAGTAGCCCCTGTCTCTGTTCGGGTTCAAGGTCGACGTGGAAGTTGTAATAGACTTGGTGAAGGTATACGACAGTGTACCTCTCAGCTTGGGGCTTATCCTGCGAGTGAGTTGCGCATCCAAAAACCAGTAATCCTGATCTGTACCATCGATGCTATCATCCGTTCTACGCTGCCACGACCCTGTCAGGATTGAATTGGTGCGTGGGGCAACCCGCCGGTTCACACTGCCGCTGATCCCCTTTGTAACCTGCTCTGTCAGTGTTGTCAGTAACAAGCGTTCCTCGTTAAACACGTTGAGTCGCAATCCGGTTTTGCCCAGTTTCATGCCAACTGTACCTGAGGCACGTTTGCGTTCAGTAACTTGATCAGTAAGGGATGTCACCGGAGGTAGTGGTACGCTGACGACCAGATCTCCCGGTTGAGGGTTATCGTTGACCAACCCGGTAACAGGATCAATACCCAGAATGGCCACTCCGCCATCCTCCAGCACCTCCTGCTGTCGTGTCGTGGTATCTTCTATATAACTTGCACTCCACGATGTACGCCGTGTGTAGTGGCTGAATGATCCATCCCAGGCCGGCCCTGGATTCAGGCCAACTTCCCGGTCACGATAAGTGACAACCAGGGCGGTACGCCGGGTCGGGAACAGGCCCACCGTCGCAGTTTCCAGGTTGTCGCCCTTTTGCGCCTCAAAGGAGGCATACCGGTTTGGTTGCCAGAAACCGCCAACGGACCAGTAGGAGCCGTTCACGATCTCCGTACTGGTCTGAAAATCATTATTGGCATAACCTGCCGTGCCGACAAAACTGAAGCGATTGCTGATGAAATAACGCGCCAGGCCATCGGCATTTTCATAGGTTGCATCAGAAGCGGTATCACGAGTCTGTTCGGTATTATTATAATTAGCCAGCCAGGAGAGTGGTCCGAATTTTCGCCCGCTTACAAGACCTGCATCGAAGCTCTGTGTGTTCGAGTCGGAAGCGCCCGTATCAAATTTTGTCTGGCTGTAAGTGTAGCGGAAAGACCCGTCAGCCCAGCCACCGAAATGCGGCAGAATATAGGGGCTGAGGCTATAACCATAGGTATCGGTACGATTTCCGGTCGTATTAACGTTATTGTCTGAAATCGTGTCGTTGGCATCAATTATAACCTGCCGGGCTCGGGCAGTAGCATCGATAAAGAAGAAGTCTCTCGCCACCTCGGCCGCGGCAATTGCATTCAGCTGGTGAAAGGTATTGCTTTTGTCACTTTCGTTCAGATAAAGCAGATTCTGCATATTCCAGTCAATGTCTGCTGTCACCCTTTTACCACCACCATGGATGCTAATCCCCGGAGTGATCTCTGTGATCAGCTCACTTTCCTGGTCGTCTGCACTCAGGTTGATGTTGTCACTAAAGATCTCTGCCACGGAAAGACGTGGTCTGATATCCCAGTCTCCGGCCTTGACAGCATTTGCGCACAACAGGAAAAGAACCAGGACTAGCTGGTGCCTTGTAAAATTCCGGATTCGAGTCATGATATCAGTCAGTTTCAGGGATAACGGGTTACTACCGTCCGTAAGGAGCGTAACCGTAATAGCCGTAACCCTCTCCACTTGCCCCGTGAGCACCCTTGTTCATGACGATACACACGATTTCGTTATCCTTCAGCGACTCGACTGCTTCCTTGACGGCATGCTGCTGTGTGATGGACTCCTCAACTACCACCACGACCTGCCCCATCAGGCCCGCAAGCACCCTTGCCTCACTGGTCAAGAGCAGTGGCGGAGAATCAAAAATCACAATTCTGTCAGAATAACGACTGGAAAGCTCCAGTGTAAGCTGCCGCATGCGCTCACTGGCAAGTAATTCTGTTGAGTGAACATGCCGGCTCCCGGATGGCAGTAATGTCAGCTTGGGGATATCCGTCCGCAGCAAAACATCCGGCAACGTGAGTCCGTCGTCCAGCAGCACATCAATCAGCCCCTTTTCGGCCTCAACACCGAGGCGGGCTGTGACATCAGGTTTCGCAACATCAGCATCGACCAGCAGCACCGTCCTGTCCATTTCCATTGCGATGCTCATGGCCAGATTGATCGAGGTAAAAGTCTTTCCTTCACCGGCCAGCGCACTGCTCACCATGATCATATTCGCATTAGGAACGAGGCTCGCTCCTTCACCCCGGATATTCATGAGCAGCGGGCGCTTGATGCGCCTGAACTCCTCGGTAATCCGGTTGACCTTCGCTAGCCGGGGATCGACAAGTCCGGCCTCTTTCAATCGGCTTAGATCCAGCTCGACCAGTTTGCCCGAATTGGTGCGCGGCAAGTCTTCGCTCCATGGTTCCGGCTGCACGACACTTGTCACCACCCCGGCACTGTCCTCTGCTTCCACAACCACCGAATCAGGCGCCTCCTCCACGGGATACTCGGGAATATCCGGCACATCATCTGCACGATCGTCAAACAAATCGTCTGCCAGACGCTTGCCGGAATCTTTGTCCGCCTTCTCGAAAGCCTTCTCAAAAATACTCATCAGCCACGCCCCACAATAGCCTTCTGAACCTCAGCAACATTAAAACTCAGCCCGTCAACTGCCATGACACCGGCATACAGTACCAGCAATCCAACCCCCGCCAGACTAAAAGCAAACATTGCCTTTTTATGTTTGCTGCTCCATTGCTTGCTGTGAATCATCGTCACTCCACCGAGGACCGGCCGCCCCAGTACTTCAATAACAGTGCGCGCACTGTCAAAGGTCGGTCTGAGCATGAACAGGAACAGTGCCACCAGAGCACCAGCGACAATGCTCATAATCAGGACCCCTGTCATCAGTAATGGTCGATTGGGGGCCGAAGGATGAAGCGGTACGCGAGGTGGATCGACTACCCGGAACTTGAACTGGTCCCCGCTGTTCTCGGCCTGCTCGGTAATACTTGCCGACTCCCGCCGCGCGAGCAGTGTCTGGTAATTCGACTGATGAACGCCGTAGTCACGATTCAGCTGCTTGAGTTCCGCCTCAACCTTCGGAATCGTGTCAACCATCTCCTGTAGATGCTCAACACGCCGCTGGTATTCACCCACCCGTGAACGCATGGAGGCAACCTCGGCATCAGCCTGTGTCAGCTGCATTTTCATTTGCTGGTAGACAGGATTGTCCGTAGGCCCCATATCCATTTCATCCATCAGCGCACGTTCTTCTTCAGCTTCCTGTTCCAGCTCGGCCAGCAGCTGTTTTATTTCAACTACGTCAGGATGCCTCTCGGTGTACTTGATTAGCAGATCGTCCATGCGTTCGTAAAGCCCTTGTATCCGCTCGTTGGGCTGCAACTCGCCGATCAATAAATAGGAATCCTCATCATCTTCCATCTGTCGTTTGAACTGATTACGTTTGTTAACCGCTTCACGAAGTGACAACTGGGCCTGCTGCAATTCCGATGCTGCAGTCTGTAACTGTCCGTAATAATCAGACTCTGACCCCGGCATCATGCCCAGGTGGGTCCGTTTGAATTCAGCCAGGCGCAGTTCCGCCGCCTCGAGCTTGGCCTCGTATTGCTGGATTTGTGTCTCAACAAATTCCTGTGCGGAGTCTGTTTGTTCGCGCTGCGAACCGAGCGTACTCTCGACAAAAATGGTCAGCAATGATTGCACCACACGCTTGGCCAGTTGCCGGTCACTGTTGGAATAGGCGATGGTATAGAGGTCCTGCTCGCGGGTACTGGATATCTTGATCTCACTTCCCAACTCGTCCAGCAATCCCTCCATATCAGTGGGTGTCAGCGCCAGAAGATCGAGGTCTGTCATGCGCGCCAGCTTTTCCATGTTTGGCCGACTGAGCAGCGTACGCGTCACAAGCTGTACACGTTGTGAAGAATTCGTAATGAGCGTCAATCCTCTCAGCATCGGCTGCAACATGGACTGGGTATCGACATTGACCCGGGCCTCCGCTTCGTAAGAATCAGGAAGTTGATAGACAACACCCCAGCCCACAATACTGACCAGCCAGGCCACCAGCATCATGATCCAGCGATACCGCCAGATACCTTTTAGATAAGTCAGAAACTGTTCGTAAAGTTCACGCATATCAGAATAATGTCCCTATTCCCACCAGAGTTCCCCTCCACATTTCGAGAGGAGTGACTACCACCAGGACTCGGGAATGATGAGAATATCGCCAGGCAGCACATAGGCATTGGCACTGATATCCGCCCCGTTGATGAGATCATCGATACGTACACCAAACTGATTCCATTCACCATCGACCACCCGCACGATGCTTGCACGATTACCGTCCGCGAATTCCGTCAGTCCGCCAACTCTGATAATAAGATCCAGTAGCGACATCTGGTCTACATAGGGTAGCGATTGCGGGTTGGCCGCCTGACCGACCACACGGATCTGCTCACTGAAGGGACCCACAAAACCGGAGACCATGACGGTGACGACCGGATTCTTTACATAGACCGCGAGTTCCTCCTCCATATCTCTCGCCAACTGGGTCGGCGTCTTGCCGCTGGCCGGAACATCTTCAATCAGCGGCGTAGTAATCTTGCCATCCGGTCGCACAGTGACAGTGCTCGACAGTTCTGGACTACGCCAGACAAAGATTTCGACACTGTCACCCGCACCGACAATGTAATCCGGTGAGACGATGGCAGGCGCCGGCCCACCTTCAAGCGGTGGATAGTCCTTCGCACATCCTGATAAACCCAGCACAATCAGAAAGATAACACCAGCCTTGATAATGGCTGTGGAAAATTTGATAGCATTCATTGTTGAACCTCTGTGGATAAGGATTGCCTGATAATTCCCTGTCTCTTGGTTATTTTCGGCCATAGCACAAATTTATTCAGGCCAGTTTGGCGTCAAATATCCGGCGCATAACTTATAAGACTATAATACCTGTGAGATAAAATGTCACATGGAAATCGGATGACTTACAAACACTAATCTTTTCTTCTTAAACATATGTATAAAAGAAGATAACGTGCTATCACACGTACACTTGCCAATACGGCCCAGCCTCGCGAGCAAAGACGACTGTTGAAAGCCCCTTCGGAACACGCTACCGGGTACGTTGCGTACAATACTCACAATTTCGACTGAAATCAGCCAAAATTTAACCTTTGGGACAAGACTCGAATGAAACGGCCTTTGAATTTACAATTCGCGGACATTAAATAAGAAATCCGTATATACGTGAAGTTTTACCGCCCCAAATCAATCCTGCGACTGATCCTGACCGGCTTCTCACTGGTGGCTCTGCCATTGATCATTGCACTGGTCTTCGCCACCGTTTCAGTGGACCGTCTGGTTAACCAGAGCCAGCACAATCTGCTGCAAAGTGTCCTGGCAACCCTGGGCAGCCAGGTGCTGGTCGAGGCCATCACGGCGATGGAGCGCAATGCGCGCCAATACCAGGTACTGGGTGACAAGGTACTATTCGAAGTTTACGAGGAAAACCATCAGAAATTTATCGATACCGCGCGCACTCTGGAAGCACTGGAACTGGTGAGCAGCCAACGCAACTTGCTGGAGGATCTGCATTTTGCCGAGAACGAGGTGCATGCCGTGCTCAGTGCAAATCCTCACGATGCCCCGGATATCACAGCGGCCCTGCCCAGGTTCACCGAGCTCGGGCAAACCGCGAGTCAGATACTGGCCAACAACCGGGATTTGATCAACCGCGGCATCGAAGACATAAAGCACGACGCCGGAAGGGTACAGAAGACGCTGCTACTGCAGGCCGTTGCCCTGGTACCGGCCGCCCTGCTGCTTTCCATCCTGTTCGCAATATTGATTACCCGGCCCATCAACCAAATCGACAAAACCATACGCCTGCTCGGTGACGAGAAACTCAATGAGCCCGTCGCTATCACGGGGCCGCGCGATCTGGAACAGCTGGGTGAGAGACTTAACTGGCTGCGCAACCGGTTACTTGAACTGGAACAGGAAAAGACCCGGTTTTTGCAGCATATTTCGCATGAACTGAAAACCCCGCTCACGGCCATCCGGGAGTCTGCGGAATTGATGAACGAACAGGTGGTGGGCGACCTCAATGCCCAGCAACAGGAAATCGTTGGCATTCTGCACGACAACAGCCTGCAGCTGCAAAAACTGATCGAGGATTTGCTCAATTTCAGCATCCTGCGCGCCCGTGCCTCGCGGCTCAGTCGCCAGCGGGTGGAGATGAAGACCATCATCGAGCAGGTGCTCGAGGACCACAAGGTTACCCTGCTCGCTCACAAGCTGGACCTGCGCGTCTCCCTGCAACCCGTCAGCCTCGATGGTGACGCAGAGAAACTGCGCATACTGGTCGACAACCTGGTTTCCAACGCCATCAAGTATTCACCGGAGGGCGGCCCGTTGCGGCTCCTGCTTATAAGGCGTGGCGCCAGCGCCATCATAGAGGTTGCCGATTCAGGACCGGGCATCCCCGCCAGGGAACATGAGCGGGTCTTCGAGGCTTTTTTTCAGGGCACACCGGCCACCAGCGGGCATGTCCGCGGCACCGGGCTGGGCTTGTCCATCGCCCGGGAATACGCCCAGGCGCATGGTGGCAATATCTACGTGGTAAACTCCTCGAAAGTTGGCGCACGCTTTCAAGTCGTTTTACCACTGGAGCAGGATTCTTGAACATACTGAGACTTATCTGGCCATTCGCGCTGTTCGTACTGGTACTTGCAAACTGCAGTGAATTCCAGCACTACACGCACACCGGTGATGCACCGGTCGTGACGCGGGGCTATGGTACAGATTACTGGCTGGCGGGATTGCATAACACGCGCGCGATGACGCCCGATGAAATCCGGCAAACTGTGCAGGCATGGGAGCAGGAACTCCATGACGATCCGAGCGCCGGCAATCACATCAAACTGGCTCTGTTACTGACTGCCGGGGATGCGTCTGTCAGAGACCCGAAACGTGCCCGGGAGCTGCTGGATGGCCTTGACCCGGCGCCAGACAATACCGGTGACCAGGAACTGGTCACCATTTTGCGGCAAATGATTGACGAACAGAGTCAAGCGAACATGGCGATTAGCTCGCTCAAAAAACAGACCCGGAAACAAACCCTGCGAATCAAGGAACTGGAACAGCAACAGCGTGCCCTGACCGATATCGAACAAAACATCCAGCAGCGGGAGATCCCGCCAGATCTTGAAAATGAAGGAGAATAAATACAGGGTACTGCTTGTCGATGATGACAAGAGCCTGCTACGTCTGTTGTCCATGCGCCTGACAGCCGTCGGTTATGAGGTCACGGCGGTCGAAAGTGGAGAGCAGGCATTGGCCCAGCTGCCACTGTCTCAACCCCACCTCATCATCACCGATTTGCAGATGAAAGGCATGGATGGCCTGACACTCTTCAATCAGATTCACAGCCGCAACCCCTCACTGCCGGTGATGATCCTGACGGCGCATGGCACCATACCGGAAGCCGTCGAGGCCACCAGTCGCGGCGTATTCAGCTACCTGACCAAGCCATTTGACAGCAAAGTTCTGCTGGAGCACGTTGCGCGAGCCCTGAAAATTACCGGTGAAAAACCCGCCGGGCAGACAGATGCTGAAAACTCCGAATGGCGCAAGGAGATCGTGACCCGTAGCCCCCTGATGGAGAATCTGTTGACGCAGGCACGCCTGGTTGCCGACAGCGAGGCCAGCGTCCTGATCCGGGGTGATAGCGGGACCGGCAAAGAACTGCTGGCAAGTGCCATTCACAGGGCCAGCCCGCGCGCATCGATGGCATTTGTTGCCCTGAACTGCAGCGCCATTCCGGAATCCCTGTTTGAATCCGAGCTGTTCGGGCACACCAAGGGGTCATTCACCGGGGCCACCCGTGATCATCCTGGCCTGTTCAGGGCCGCCGAGGGCGGCACGCTGTTCCTGGACGAAATTGGCGACATGCCACTGAGCTTCCAGGTCAAGCTGCTGAGGGCGCTGCAGGAACGCACCATCCGCCCGGTGGGCTCAACCGAATCTGTACCCATTGATGTGCGTATCATTTCAGCCACCCACCAGGATCTGGAACTGGCCCAGCAAAACAATGAATTCAGGGAGGACCTCTACTACCGCCTGAATGTGGTGACCCTGGAACTGCCCTCACTGGCAGAGCGTCGTGAGGACATACCACTATTGACCAATCACTTCCTGCATACCATTCCGGACACCGCGAAGAAAGGCGTAACCGGGTTTTCTGCGGAAGCCATGGAGATCATGCTATCTGCGTCATGGCCAGGGAATATTCGGCAGCTTTACAATGTAGTGGAGCAGTCCGTGGCATTATCAACCACCTCGCTAATTCCGGAGAGTCTGGTACAACGCGCCCTGCGCAGCGAGCCCGGAAAAATGCTCGCATTTGCTGACGCCCGTAACCAGTTCGAGCGTGAATATCTCACCCAGTTACTTCAAATTACTCACGGCAATGTCACCAAAGCAGCCGGCATTGCAAGGCGCAACCGCACTGAGTTCTACAAGTTATTGAAAAGACATCACCTGGAACCTTCGCAATTCAAGGCGGCTCAATCATGAGGGAGCAGGCGAGCATTGTTAATTTCAGCTACACACCGAGTTCAAACTGATAACAGCAACAGGAAGAATATGAATATATCAACACAAGCAGGTCTCACAGGAAAGATATTGATCAAACACATTGCAGGGTTGCTCCTGTTGCTGGTTCACAGCATTTCTCAAGCGGCTGACCCGGCCAGTATCGACGATCTCTTCGCGCCGGTCCCCGCACCTGCGGAGAGCAGCACAGCAGACGATCCACCCAGTGAGATAGAAAACATCCCGGGTGAGGGATGGGTCACTAAATACAATACCGTTAGTGACAAATACAATTTCCGGGGCTTTTTAAATTCAAAACTCGCATATACCTACCCTTCACCCGGTCATCTCTCGATGTTCCGCAACACCCTGGAACTTGAATCCAGTGGCCGTATTAATGCAGACGTCTCGTGGAAAGTAAGTGCCCGCGGTGTATATGATGCCGTTTTTAACCTGAATAATTTCTACTCGGACCGCGTAAAAGACAACCGTCAATTTGAGGGAGCACTGCACGAAACATATCTGGACATGAGTTCAGGCGACTGGGATTTTCGCCTCGGTCGACAGAACATCATCTGGGGCGAGATGGTGGGATTATTCTTTGCCGATGTTGTCTCGGCCAAGGATACACGCCAGTTTGTCGCGAATGATTTTGACCTGATACGAATCCCGCAATGGGCAATGCGTGCAGAACACTTCAAGGGTGACTTCCACAGTGAGGCAATCTGGATCCCCTATATGACATACAATGAAATTGGTGCACCCGGCGATGATTTCTATCCCCTGGGTACTCAACCACTCCCGGGAAACCCGACAATCAGGAATGATGATCAGCCCGCGCAGAGTCTGTCCAATAGCGCCTACGGCTTGCGACTCTCCATGCTGAAAGCCGGTTGGGATGTGTCTGGCTTTTATTACCACAGCATGGATGCAGCCCCCTTCTTTTCCCGCAGCATCGAAAACGGCCAGGCAGTTATCACGCCCGAGCACGACAAGATCGATCAACTGGGCTCTACCCTGGCAAAAGATTTTGGCACAGTACTGCTAAAAGCCGAGGCAATTTATACCTGGGGCCGCTGGTTCAATGTTGATGACATCAATAATCCAACCGGTCTCGTACAACAGGACACGCTGGACTACGTCATTGGACTGGAACGCACATTCATTAACAACACGCTGCTCAACTTCCAGTTCTTCCAGCGCTGGTACACAGACTACGATCCAGATACTTTATTTGACAGGTTCGAAAGCGGCGTCAGTCTCTACGCCAGCACCGACTTCAACAATAAAACTGAAGGCGAAATACTGCTGATTTCAGGACTCAATCGTGCTGACTGGATGCTCAGACCGAAGGTCACCTGGGATATGTCCAGCAACTGGTGGCTGGCAGTCGGTGTCGATATCTTTGGTGGTGACTCAATCGGACTGTTCGGGCGCTTCGATGACAGCGACCGCGTCTATGGCAACGTACGTTATTCGTTTTAGGGAGAATGGCACTTACTTAAAAATCTTGCCACGGAAGCACACGGAATTACACGGAAGAAAAATGCCTTAATAGAATTATTTCCGTGTTTTTCCGTGTGCTTC
>Ga0209013_10002115_pt1 | contig 18127 bp, 21 predicted proteins | sample Cruoilmetagenom2_FD_187291 | JGI IMG/M metagenome (GOLD analysis project Ga0209013, IMG submission 187291) | Oil polluted marine microbial communities from Coal Oil Point, Santa Barbara, California, USA - Sample 2 (SPAdes) (version 2) | ecosystem: Environmental > Aquatic > Marine > Oil seeps ...
TGGAAGCGTGAGGCCGCGGCGATTGCAGATCCAACGGATGAAGACCGGGCACTTGTCGAGGAGGCGCTGCGGGCCGAAGAGTTCGAGCCGTGACTGTCGGCAACGAGTCAGGATCTGGGCAGGTCAGCGCCGTGCGGAGCGGCGCTCATCTCGACGGGCTGGCCGAGTTGGAAGAGGAACGGCGATTCCTGCTCGGCTCACTCACCGACCTCGAACGCGAACACGAAGCTGGCGACGTCGACGACGCCGACTACGAGACGCTGAAAGACGGCTACACCGTCCGTGCTGCCGCTGTCTTGAGGCTGATCGAGCAGGGTCAGGATCGGCTTCCTTCGCGAACGCCGCGTAGGTGGGGTCGAATCATGATCATGTCCGTGGTGGTTCTCGCCGCGTCGATTGGTATCGGATTCGCCCTCGCCGGTGCCTGGGGTGAACGTCGAGCCGGCCAGGAAATCACTGGCTTCACTCCTGGTGATGATGCTCGGCTGTTGTTGACCAGTGCCCGCAATGCGATGAGCGCTGGTGACTTCGAACTGGCGAATTCATTGTTTGCCCGTGTCGTGGAGATGGAACGTGATCAAGGGCGTGAGAATGCCGAGGCGGTTGCCTACTTCGGATGGACGCTGGCGCTGATGACACGGAACAATGTTGATCAGGAGAACTCCGAGGCGCGGGTCGATGCCGCTCGATTGGCGCTAGCGCAGGCCATCGAACTGGAACCCGACTACGCGGATCCGCAATGTTTCTTGGCGATCATCGAGTTCTCATTCCTTGATGATGCCGCTGCGGCTCTGCCGTATGTCGAACGCTGCGAATCCAGCAATCCCCCGAGCGATATCGCCGGTCTGATCGCCACCTTTGCCGAAGAAATCCGCCAAGCCACCGCCGAGTAGATCCGAGTCCCCACAATCCGAAATCTTGCGCGAATCGGACGCATAGCGTCCGATTCGCGCAAGATTTCGGATTTGGCCCTGTGGGCCGAGCCACTAACAGGGCCGAGCCACTAACAGGGCCGAGCCACTAACAGGGCCGAGCCACTAACAGGGTGGGGGCCAGACTTTTCCCTTGGTGATGCGGCCCTTCTTGCGCCTGAGGACCCAGACACTGGACTTGCGCCAGTCAGGTGGTGTCTCGACCTCCATCCCGCGGCGCACCAATGCCTGGATCACCGCCGGAATGATGTCGCCGTGGCTGCAGAGGACCGCGCGATCTTCTACCTCGGCGAGCAGGTCGAGCACGCCTTCGAAGGGCTCGCCCTCGTACAGGCGTTGTTCCGAGTGCACTTCGGTTCCGAGCGTCTTGGCCAGGGGCTCCAGTGTTTCGATGCAGCGCACATATGGGCTCGAGTAGAGGGCAGTCGCTTCGTGCTTTGCGAGCCGTTTACCAACGGCGGTGGCCTGTTTGTTGCCTCTGTGGCTCAGTGGCCGTGAGACGTCGTCTCCGTCCCAGACTCGACGTTCGCCGGCCTTTGCATGGCGGACCAGGTAGACAACCTCGGAGCGACTCATTGCATACTCATGTCTCGCCGGTCTGGTGAGTGTGGCGATTGGTGAGTTGCCGGACGAACACGATCCAGACCGCCGCGGCGAGGATGTTCACGAGACCGGTGATGAGCGCAACTGTGCCGAAGTCGTCGAGGCTTTCGGCGACCGAGTCGAGGTCGCCAGTCGGTATTCCGTTGCTTGTGAGTGAGCCGACCTGCACGGCGAGGACAATTGTTGGAAACAGGCCGAACAGTGCGAACCAGGCCCACAGCACAGGGTTCTCACCATACTTCTTCCAAGTGTCCGAATCGTCAACGATGGTTGATTCCGATGCTTTCCAGAGTTCGCGCAGCATGAGAAACGGGATGATGTAGAGCACCATCGGTGGCAGGAACCAGCCGAAGATCGCAAATAGCGGGCTCCAAGTTGTCTGGCGTCCAAAGGCCCTGACATTGCGCGCAATGCGATACATCCAGATGATCGTTATTACCCCGGTGGCCAGCGTGGCCAGCCCGGTCAACAACTGAACAGCGTTGAGTGGCCCAATCGCATCTTGGAACTCGCTGTCGGTGAGCTGGCCCTCCAGAAACTCTTCGGCGTCTTGTGAAACCCCGCCCGACAGGATCATCGTGCCGATCGTTCCCAGGGCGACGACTCCGGTGAGGATCATCACGGTCGTCGCGAGGCCGCCAATCCTCTTCACCTCGGCGGCGGGTGTCGGGCTGGCGTTGTATGCGACATACCCAGGCGGTGGCATGAGACCCGCCGGCGGGGGTGGAGGTGGAGGAGGAGTTGACGAGCGTTCCGGCGAGCCCGGCGGGGGGAGAATGTCGCTCACTACTTCGACGCTACTGCCGCTCCAGCGCTGTGCGTCATTTCGCCTCGGACCATCGGGTGATGACGCTGGTATCGGTGACGAAGCGGACTGTCGGCCCAGCGGTGGAGGGTGCCCATCGATGCCCGGCTTCCTGCAGACAGTCATCGACGATTCGTGCTGTTTGTGCTGCCTGGTCGGCCGGCGCGTGCACGAGAAGTTCGTCGTGGAGGCACAGCACGATTCGAGCACCGAGCTCGAGAGATCGAGCCCTGACCAGCACGGCCCACATCTTGAAGAGTTCGGCCGCCGCGCCCTGAATCATGGCGTTACGCCCGTATCGTCCGCGAGCCGCTGCTCTGGAGCGTGCATCGCGATCCGACATCTCCGTCACGTCACTCGCCCCCATCCTGATCAGCCGGCCGCCGTTCGTTCGAAGATCGTGGCCCCCTTGCGCAGCGGTGTCCGCGGATTGGAGATATTCCATTGCAATCGGATAAGCGGATTCGAGCCCGCGGAGTGCGGCCGCTCCGTGGCCTGTTGTCTGGCCGTACATTGCGCCGAGTACTGCAACTTTTGCCACCTCTCGTTCGACACCAAGTCTTTCAGCGACCGGGGCGTACATATCGTCGTCATGTGTGGCGAGCGCGAGTTCGTCATCGCCGGATACCGAAGCGAGCACGCGGGGTTCGATTTGGCCGAGATCGGATCGAACGAAGAGGTATTCGTCTTCGGCGACAATCGATGGCCGTAGGTCGGCGGGCATGTTGTGGAGGCCCGCGGTCGCGGTCATGCGGCCGGAAGCGCCGTCTGATGCCGACCAGTGGCCCCGGAGCCGTTTGTCGGATCCGACGTTCTCGTCGAGCCATCCATAGCCGAACGTCGTGGCCATTCGCTCGGCCTTCCGCCACGTCAGGAGCGCATCGACGACCTGGTGTTGTGTACGCAGCTGTTCGAGTCGCCAGGCCCGGGTATCGGTTACCTCGATGCCGACGCGACGAAGCAGCGATTTCACATTTGCGGGGCTGCGAAGGTCGAATTCGGAATCCGCCGGGAGATGTTCGAGGACGGTTCGATCGCGGGCGGCGAGCTTTGCGCTCTCGTCGGCGGCGTTCAACGGGCGGGGTCCGATGAACCCACCGATGATCCGCTCGGCTTCCGCTACATCGATCGGGAGGCCGTCGTGTTCGAGCTCAGTGCCGAGAAGCTCGGCGGCAGATTCTGATCGAGCGGTTGCAGTTGCTCGCGGGTGATCGACGAGTTCTGCGAGCCGCGCGACTTGCCAACTCTGCACCTCTGATGCAAGACCGGCCCAGCGATTCAAACGATCCAGGTTCGCGGCCCACGCTCCATCGACCCAGTCGGGTCGCAAGTAGCCATCGCGGCGGACCGCCTCGTCAGGCCTATCGAATTCGTCGACGACGGTGAACAGATCGACCGGTGCGATCTCGGGTATCCGGGAGGTATCCAGCCCTTGGCAAGTCGCCCACATCGTCGCCGAGTTCGTTCGCCATTCGCCGTACAGCAGGCGGTGGACTGCAGCAAGATCCCAACAGCGCGCTGGGTGGATGTCGTTCTCGACGAGCTGTCGAGCGGTCGACTTCGACCACCACACCCAACGAGGCCCGATATTGCGCTCGATGCGCGCGATCGTCGGGAACGCGTCGTCGATGCCGAGGAGTGTCGTCCCGCCACCCGCAGAAACGATCGCCGCACCGGTCTCGGGGTGGAGTGCCAGAGCGATTGCTTCGCCTGGTTTGATGTCAGCAGTCATCCCCAGCCGAGTTCGTGCAGTCGGTTGTCGTCGATGCCGGCCGCGTGAGCGATCTCGTGGATGACGGTGACGTACACCTCCTCGGCCAATTCATCTACATCGTTGCAGCTCTCACAGAGGGCGAACCGGAAAATCGACACCACGTCGGGACCCTCCGTTCCGGTGCGCTCCGTATGGGGCACGCCCTCGTACAGTCCGAGCAGACCGGGCTCCTCCGGGTGCCGATCAACTGCCTGTACCACCACGTTGTCGAGCACCTGGTGCAGCTCGTCGGGCAGGTTGTCGAGAGCATCAGCAACCAATGCCTCGAACCGATACCTCGGAACAAGCTCCATCAATACAGTGTTACTACACGACCTTGAGGGCGTCGGAATAGACCTTCTTCGGCTTCATATCAACGGCGATCTGTCGGGCGATCGCCTGGAATACCTGAGCCGATTCCGACTCCGGATCGACTGCTGTGATCGGACGGCCGTTGTCGCCGCCCTCACGTAGGGCTGGAACTAGAGGAAGCTGACCGAGCATCGGGACTCCGAGCTCGTCGGCAAGCTCCTGCCCTCCACCGGAACCGAAGATTTCGTAGCGCTTGCCGTCGTCGCCTGTGAACCACGACATGTTCTCGATGACTCCGCGCACGGGCAAGTTCACCTTGGCTGCCATCGCCGCCGAGAGCGAAGCAACTTTCTGAGCAGCCGGCTGAGGCGTCGTCACGACGAACACTTCGCCCCTAGGGAGGTACTGCGACAGCGAGAGCGCGATGTCGCCCGTACCGGGGGGCATGTCGATGAGGAGGAAGTCGGGTTCGTCCCAGAACACGTCCGTGAGGAACTGCTCGAGGGCCTTGTGCAGCATCGGGCCGCGCCAGATGACCGCTTCGCCCTGAGGAACAAAGTATCCGATCGATATGCAGCGCACGCCCCAGGCCTCGGGCGGCACGAGCATCTCGTCGATCACCACCGGGTCACGATCGGTACCGAGCATCCGTGGGATCGAGTAGCCATAGATGTCGGCATCGACGACACCAACCGAGTAGCCCTGCGAAGCGAGAGCGACGGCGAGGTTGGTCGTGACGCTCGACTTGCCGACACCACCCTTGCCGGAAGAGATGAGTAGGGGTCGGGTCTTCGAGCTGTTCTTGGCAAACGGGATCTCCCGGCCCTCGGCGTGGCCGTGGGCTTGATCGGAGCCGGCAGTGGTGGCGGCGTCGCCGTGGAGTGTGCGGCGAAGATTCTCGCGATCCTCGTCGGACATCACCGTGAACTCGAGGTCGATGGAAGTGACACCTTCGAGCTGCGTGGCGGCATCAGAGACGCGACGCTCGATTTCGCTCTTCAGAGGGCAGCCGGGAACGGTGAGTGCAATCAACACCCCTACGACACCGTTGTCGCGGATGTCGACTCCTCGGAGCATGCCGAGATCGATGATCGATCGGTGGAGTTCGGGATCCTCGACGGGGCGCAGGGCCTCGATGATTTGTTCCTCGGTGACGAGAGGGGAGTTGCCGGCCATGGGCCCAGTGTGGCGACCTCTGGGTGAATTTGCACTACGTGGATAGGTGGAATGCACAGAGAGCTACAATCGAGTGCATGGGTACGAGTCCGTCGTTCACCGCCACGGTGTCCGCAATCACCGACGCGTTCGGTGACCCGACCCGCCGCTCGATATACGTTTTGGCAAAAGAACACTCTGGCGCCGACGCGACCGGGGTCACGGCCTCGATGGTGGCCGCCGAAGTCGGTGTACATGCCAACGTCGCCCGTCATCATCTCGACAAACTGGCCGCGGGTGGATACCTGGAGGTTGTCTCCGGCAAGGTGCCCGGCGCCGGCGCGGGGCGGCCGTCGAAACGATATGTCGTAGTGGCTGATGCGTTGAAGATCAACGACGTTGAGTTTCCGGTACGCAGCGACGATTTGTTGTTGTCGCTGCTCGGGCGAGCGCTCGATCGCCTCCCGCCCGACGAGGCGGAGAGCCTTGCGGAAGAAGTCGGTCAGGAGTACGGAAGAGCCATGGCCGATGGCCTCACGGGAGCTGCGCTCGATCAGGGTCGACGGTCGGTGCGCTCTGCGATTCAGGCTGTGGCAGATGCTTTGACAGCACACGGATTTGCTGCCCACACCGAAGGTCGCAACGATCAACTGCGGATCATCAACAATCACTGCCCGTTCGGTGAGGTCGCCACGGAGCATCCTGTCATCTGCGCTGTTGACCGGGGGATGGTCAAGGGGATGCTGGCCGCGCTCGTTGACGTCGACGGTGGGAGTTCTCTCGGCGATGTGAAGACCGAGTCGAGCTTTGCGCTTGGTGACACGTTCTGCTCGACCGCGGTGTGAACCCACCGCAATCCTTCGCCGGTAGCCTCGGGTTGTGGACGTACGCATCGGAGTAACCCAGGCCCCCCGTGAGCTGACAATCGAGCTCGACGAAGATACTGATCGAGACGAACTGAAGGCTCGCGTCGAGGCGGCTCTCGCCGGTGCGTCAGACGTGCTCTGGGTCACAGACAAGCGGGGCAAAGATGTCGCCATTCCGTCGGCGAAGATCGCGTATGTTGAACTCGGCTCGGCCGACAGTGATCGCCGGATCGGCTTCGGAGGCTGATCCTGGCCGGCAGCACAATGCGACCGGCCCTGCTCGACCTCGACCTCCTGTGGGTCACCGGCAAGGGAGGCGTGGGCAAGACGACCACTGCTGCTGCCCTGGCCGAAGTTGCCGCGCTCCACGGTCGCCGCACGCTCGTCTGCGAGATGGACGCCAAAGGAGCACTCGCGAATGCGTTCGACGTCGGGCCGCTGGCGTTCAAGCCCACCACGGTGGCGCCGGGCCTCGAGGCGATGGCGATGAATACCGAAGACTCTCTACGAGAGTACCTGCGACTGTTCGTCAAGATTCCATTCCTCGGCAGGATCGGACCGCTAGCGAAGACATTCGACTTCGTCGCTGATGCCGCGCCGGGCGTCAAGGAGATCCTCGCCGTCGGGAAACTCTGTTATGAGGTCCGTGAGCGAACGTATGACTTGATCGTGGTCGATGCGGAAGCCAGCGGCCACATCGTGAGCCAGATCGGGGCCCCGAAGGTCATCGCGGACCTCGTGCAGGTCGGATTGGTCCGAGATCAGACACAGTGGATGCTCGACATTCTCAACGATCCGACGCGGACTGGAGTGACGGTGGTGACCACACCCGAGGAGATGCCGGTTACCGAGACGATCGAGCTCCTCGGTCGCCTGACGGCCGAAACGGGGGCCCATCCCGCGGCGGTAATCGCCAATCGCGTACTGCCGGTGCTGTTCAGCCGACGTGAGCAGCGCATAGCTGACCGGCTCGACGAAGCGCTTCCGACACTGACCAGGGCAGCCGGCTCCGGAATGGCTACCGTGCTCGATGCTGCGCGGTTGACCGAGCAGCGGCGACGCACGGGCGCCGGCCACCTCGACCGTCTTCGGAGCTTTCTCGATTCGTCACCGGGTATCGCGGAGAATCTTCCGATCATCACCATCCCGGAGTTGTTCTCGCGCGCCTCGGGGCCGCGGGTGGTATCCCTCGTTGCTGACGCACTCATTGACGAACTCGATCCGGACACCTATCCATCTGAGGCTGAAGGTCGATGAGTGAACTCGACAACCTTCTGGCGAGTCGCGAGATGATTCTCGTTGCCGGCTCTGGAGGGGTCGGCAAAACGACGGTCGCAGCCTCTCTCGGCATAGCCGCCGCGCAGCGACACAAGGGCAAGGTGCTCGTACTCACGGTCGACCCGGCGCGTCGCCTCGCCTCAGCGTTGGGCTTGCAAGAAGTTGGCAACGCCCCTGTCCGGATCAGCCCTGGCGCTTTCGCAGCTGATGGCGTGAAGGTCCGTGGTGAGGTCTGGGTGGCCATGCTCGATACCAAGGCCGGATGGGATGAACTCATCCGACGCCATGCACCTGATACCGAGGTTCGTGACTCGGTGCTCGCCAACCCGCTCTACCAGAACATCACAAGCCGATTCATACACAGCCATGAGTACCTCGCGATGGAGCAGTTGCACGATCTTCATGCGACCGGCGAGTTCGATCTCGTAATCGTCGACACGCCACCGTCTCGAAATGCACTGTCGATCCTCGACGCGCCGAGTCGCATGGCCGAGTTCTTCGGAGGTCGACTCTTGCGCTGGCTCACCGTGCCGTATCGTTCACGGTTGTTCACGGTTGCTTCGAAACCGTTCTACCAAGTTGCCGATCGTGTGCTCGGGTCCCGATTTCTCCAGGACATCGCCGACTTCTTCGTGCTGTTCCAGGCGATGGAGAGCGGCTTCGTCCGCCGAGCTCGTGAGGTCGAGGCGTTACTGGTTGACCCACGGACGGCGTTTATTGTCGTGACGACGCTCGAAACAGCGCCGAGTCACGAAGCAAGATTCCTCGCCCAGTCGCTGCTCGACCGGAAGATGTCGCTCGGAGCCATCGTTGCCAATCAAGTTCTGCCTGAAGAACTGGCCGGCAGCGACGCCGCGAAAAGCGCGTCGATGTTGCTCGAGCTCGCCGATGGCGCACTCGCGCGAGACGTTGCGGAGGCCCTCGGCGGAGTCTCGGTCAAGCAGACATCGACGGTGTTGACCCAGGTCGCCACCCGTTTTGACGATCTTGCTCTGGTCGCCGCTCGCGAGTCCGATCGACGTTCCGAGTTGGCTGCGCTGGCGCCCTTGATGTTGTGTGTTCCGTGGATGTCAGGTGACATTCATGACGTGGCCGGACTCGCGCTCATCGCGGGTCACCTGCGCGGTACCGGCTGATCAGGCAGAATCTTTCGTGATGACCTCTCTCGCCGATCTCGCCCGCGAGCACTCAGTCCTCGACCGGGACGACGTCGACCACCTACACCGCCTCGGTGCGGAGTGGGCGTTCCTCGCCGATCTCTGTTTTGCGGACTTGCTCCTCCATGTTCGATCGGACGATGGTCGATGGTTGACCGTCGACCAAGTCCGCCCTGCGACGAACCAGACCATGTACGTCACCGACTACGTCGGGTCCTGGGCCGAAGGCGATGACGCCGACATCATCGAACGTGCCGGGACCAGTGGAGTTCGTGTCGAAGGTGAAATCGAACTGACAGGCGACCCTGACGCCACGACCGCGCGTATGACGGCGATCCCAGTTCGTCGGAATGGCAAAGTCATCGCGGTCATGTCGAAGCAGTGGAAGGTTCGTACCGGCCGTGCAGTCGGCGAGCTGGAACGCAACTACTCGATGATCTTCGAGGAGTTCGTGCGAATGATCGAGGAGGGCACGTTTCCCTTCGAGGGTCGAGTTGCGGACTCCAGCGCCGCGCCGCGCATCGGCGACGGTGTGTTGACGCTCGATGCTTCAGGAACGGTCGCGTATGTGTCGCCCAACGCGAACTCGGCACTCCACCGAGTAGGGATTCAAGCCAACCCGATCGGTATGCGTCTCGCCGAACTCGGGTTCCATGACGGTCCGGTCCGACAAGCTTTCGAGCGGCGCGAACCGATCGTCGAAGAGTTCGAACAGGGAGCTGATGTCACGCTGCTCTGTCGGTGTGTGCCGATCGTTCGAGTATCCGCCGACGGCGATGCCACCGAAGTCACGGGTGGAATGCTGCTCGTCCGCGACGTCACCGAACTGCGCAAGCGTGACCGGCTTCTACTCAGCAAGGATGCGACGATTCGGGAGATTCATCACCGCGTCAAGAACAACCTGCAGACCATCTCATCGCTGCTGCGGCTGCAAGCAAGGCGCTTGACAAACGCGGAGGCCAAGGCGGCAGTATCTGAATCGGTGAGGCGAATACGCACGATCGCACTCGTGCACGAGTCGCTCTCGCGTGAGCCCGGTGAGGACATCGCTTTCATCGAGATCGTTCGACCGTTGCTGCGTCTCGCCGAGGAAGGCCTGCAATCTCCGGATCGACCAGTTCGCTTCACAGTGCGGGGCGATGGCGGACGGATTCCCGCCAACATCGCGACACCACTGTCGGTCGTGCTAACGGAACTCCTCCAGAATGCCATCGACCATGGTTTCCCCGAGGGCAGTGGTGGGGGTGAAGTCGTGGTCTTGCTCAACCCTCACCAGGGTCGGCTGAATATTCGTGTGGTCGACAATGGCCGTGGGGTGGACCCCGGGTTCGATCTCGACAGCGTCACCGGACTCGGTCTCTCGATCGTGCGCACTCTGGTCACGACTGAGCTGAACGGAACAATCGAGATCAGCCCGGCATCGCCGGCCGATCTCGATGCGGTGTCACTTGGCGACGGATCTACGCGTCAGCACGGAACTGTCATCGAACTCTGTGTACCGACCGACGACTGACGTCTTAGCTCGGGTGTGGCGTTCGCTCAGCCGGCGCGAGCGGCACGTTGGGCAGCGACGCGTCGCCGGCGGATGACTCGACGCTCTTCCTCGGTGAGTCCGCCCCAGATTCCGGAGTCCTGATTGGTGGCGAGCGCGAAGTCGAGGCAGGGTTCTGCCGCTGTGCATTCGTCGCACACCTCTTTGGCACGGTCGATCTGGACGAGAGCGTTGCCTGTGGTGCCAACTGGGAAGAAGAGTTCCGGGTCGGTATCGCGGCAAATGGCGTGGTCACGCCAGTCGTAATCGGCGGCTCCAAGAGTGAGGCTGGACGCAAGGATCGACACTGTTTGTGCTCCTCGAAGGTGGGATCGGGCGGCAAAATGCCGCGGGATGAGGTGGGGGATATGGTGGATCCTGGCGGTCAGATTCCCGCAGGGCCGACGCAAATCTAGGCGCGCCAGCGGCGATTGACAAGGGCTGAATTCCTCTACTCTTCTGCTCGTGGATCAAGATCACGCAATGCTGGTTGTCGGCCACCGGGGAGCCTCTGGGTCAGCCGATGAGAACACGCGTGCAGCGTTCGAGCTAGCGGAGGCAATGGGGGCCGATGCCATCGAACTCGACGTCCGGATCACGCTGGACGAGAAGCTTCTAGTTCACCATGATCCCCTACCGACCGTGGAGTCTGATCTCGAAGGATTACTCACCCTGGATGAGGCGCTCGACACGGTTAGTGACCGCGTGCTGGTCAATATCGATATCAAGAATGGCGTGTTCGACGGTGGCTTCGATCCGATGATGACTGTCGTCGCTCTGACCGTCGAAACTCTTCGGCGTCGTGGACCAACGGCGAGCAAGCGGTGGTTGGTCTCTTCGTTCTCGTGGGCGTCGATCGAGGCATCACGTTCCCTTGCCCCCGAGATCGAGACTGCATATCTCTGTTATGGCTTGCCGCTCGCCGACGCTCGGCGCGTTGCTGCTGCTGGCCACTCGGCAGCTCACCCCCACGTGTCGACTGTGACCGATGAGCTGGTCGATAACTGTCACTCGGCAGGGCTTGCCGTCAATACGTACACGTGCAACGACCCGGTGCGGATCACGCAGCTCGCCCGCATGGGGGTCGATGGCGTCTGTACAGACGAACCCGACACGGCGTTGTCGGCGCTCGGACGGAGTGCCGAGAGTGGCGGCGTCAACCCTCGTTGGGCGGCTTGGTCGGGAAGACCAGCCTGACGGCATCGGGGACGTGCACGAACTCGAGGCGCGTCGTCATCCCGAGAGCGTCGCCGTCGACCTGATACGGAAACGGTGTGTCGTTTTCCGCTACGAGCCATTCGACGTCGGTGCGAATGTCGAGATGATCGGCCGGTTTCACGCCCCCACCTTTGAGAGCGCCGGCCAGCGACCCCAGAATCGCCGTGGCGTTCATGGTGGTGAAGGTGATCACTACAAGCCCTCGATTGAGGGTTGCTGCCGGCGATAGGTCGAGTGGGCGATTGCCGAGATATGTGTACGGGTTGGTGTTCAAGACGATCGTGAAGTATCCGTTGGGTACGTCAGGGCCTCCATCGCCGTGCAACCTGAAGTGGGGGTGACGTCTGTCGTACCCCCAGAGCCAGGTGGATACTCCGGCAGAGATGAAGAGGGGGTGTCCGAGCCAACGTTTGAGTGATCCACGTCGCTCGACCTTCTGCACGACTGCAGCGTCGTATCCGATGCCGGTATGGAAACAGAAGTAGCGACCGTTCACCTGTCCGAGTCCGATCGGGCGAAAGTCGGCGGCGTCGATGCCGTCGGCGAGAAGACCGACGGCCTCGACCCGGTCGTTCGGCAGGCCGAGCGTGCGGGCGAATACGTTCGTCGAACCGCCCGGTAGCACACCCAGGGCCGTATCGGTACCGGCGATTCCGGTCGCAACCTCATTGAGGGTCCCGTCGCCTCCGTAGCCGATTACGACATCGATGCCACGCCGTGCGGCGTCGTGGGCGAAGCGTGTTGCATGTCCGCGACGGTGTGTCTCGACAACCTCGACGTCGTTGTTTCGGCTCAGGCGGCGGTGCACAACCACTGTGTTGCGCGCAGTCACGGAGGACGCGAATGAGTTGACCACCAACAAGATCCTCAAGAATCGCGACCGTACCAAGTTCAGGCTCCCGGGACGATGGTCACATCTTGTCTTTCATTGCTTCTCCGGGTTTGGGGCGAAGTTGACTCACGGGTAGCTTGTCAGGCATATGCACGTGATCGTTTGCGTTAAACAGATCCCCGACCCGGCTCTGCCGGGTGAGTTGGATCCCTCTACCAACACTCTGAAGCGGGAGGGCAAGCTGATCCTCGATGAGTCTGACAGCTATGGCGTCGAGATGGCGCTACAGCTCGTTTCGACTGCGGGTGACGGCGAAGTCAGCCTCGTCTCGATGGCCCCGAACGATGAGGTTTCGGGGCTGCGAACAGCCCTCGCGATGGGTGCCGCCAAAGCGGTCCTCGTATCTGACCCATCGCTGGCGGGTGCCGATGCGTTGACCACAGCGAAGGTGCTCGCGGCAGCTACCAAGAAGCTGGGTGACGCCGATCTGATTATCGCCGGTACCGAGTCATCCGATGGCTACACGGGCACGGTCCCTGAGCAGATGGCTGAGGTTCTCGGTCTGCCGTCGGTCACATTCGCCAAGACCGTCGAGGTCGCGGACGGCACGCTCAAGGTCGATCGTCAAACCGAGGAGGGCTACGATGAGGTCACCTGCCCGCTCCCGGCTGTGGTCTCGGTAACCGCAGGCGTGGTCGAACCCCGCTATCCGAGCTTCAAGGGCATCATGTCCGCCAAGAAGAAGCCGGTCGAGACCGTCACGGCCGCCGACCTCGGCGTCGAGTCCGTGTCGTGGGCTCAGCAAATCGTTTCTGTCGAGGATGCACCAGCCCGTGAGGCTGGCGAGATCATCGAAGACGACGGCGAATCGTTCAACAAGATTGTCGAGTTCCTCGACGAACTGAAAGTCATCTGAGGAGGCCCCGATGGGTATCGACAACATTTGGGTGTTCGCGCAGGCTGCCGATGGCGCGCCGACGACGGGCACACTCGAACTGCTGACCAAGGCTCGCAGCCTCGGCTCGAACGTTTCGGTGTTCATTGCCGGTGACGGAGCCGTCGAAGCTTCAGCTCTCGGTGACCATGGCGCGGCCAAGGTCTATGCCACCGGTGATCTGGGTGGCGCTCTTCCGGGCGTAGCCATTTCGTCTTCGATGCAGGCCGTCATCGACGGCGGCGACACTCCTGATCTCATCATGTTCCCGCAGAGCTATGAGGGTCGCGACGTCATGAGCCGCCTTTCGGTCAAGCTCGATCGCACCGTGCTGACCAACTCCACCGAGGTTTCTGTCGACGGTGACTCGGTCACTGTTCAGACTCCGATCTTCGGCGGAACGAAGCTCGTCAACTCGACCTTCACGGGCGCGGCTCCCTATCTTGCTGCCTTCCGTCCGAAGAGCTTCGTCGCTGAAGGCGGCGCCGGTGCTGCGGGCGAGGTTGTTTCGGCTCCGGTGTCTGATCTTGGTTCGACTGGCGGAGCGACTGTCACCGCCGTGCATGTCGAGGAAACTTCGGGCCCGAAGCTCGACGAAGCAGCGGTCGTTGTTTCCGGTGGGCGTGGTCTCGGCGAGTCCGAGAAGTTCGAGATGATCGAGAATCTGGCGAAGCTCCTCAATGGGGCGCCAGGGGCTTCACGTGCAATCGTTGACGCCGGCTGGGTGCCGTACAGCTATCAGGTCGGCCAGACCGGCAAGGTCGTCAAGCCGACCGTGTACATCGCTGCTGGTATTTCTGGTGCGACCCAACACATGGTCGGGATGAAGGGCGCGAAGAACATCATCGCGATCAACAAGGACCAAGAGGCTCCGATCTTCGGTATCGCCGATCTCGGCATCGTGGGCGACGTCCACAAGGTCCTGCCCCAGGTCATCGCCGCCCTCGAATCTCGCTAGAAAACCCGAAATCTTGCGCGAATCGGACGCTCAGCGTCCGATTCGCGCAAGATTTCGGAAGGTTCTGGTGTTTGGCGGGCGTTCACACGGCGTCTTGGGCGGTGATCGCCCATGCGGTGCCTTCAGCTTGGTCCTCGATTGCCAGTTGCAGGGTCCAGCCGAGCGCTGGTTCGTGCGCGTCCCACCGATACCAGTGCAGTTCGTGAGCGAACTCGCCCAGTTCGGCGGGTGGGACAGGCCAATCGTCGAGGAAGTCGCCGAGCGCGGCCAGTGTCCACCAGGCGCCGAATCTCCCTGATGCCGCGCCGCGGCGTCGGCCATGGGCACCGCCGCTCGCGCCAGCCCAGGCCAGCCATGCGAGGGCTTCTGCCGGCTCCAGCCGGGCGATCCGAGCGTGGCGCAAGCCGAGCGCGCCGAGTGCTGCGCTGACATCTCCGTCGACGCACACCACCTCGGCTCGCCCATTCGAGGAGCTGACCCACGGTTCGATGAGTTGACGGATGGCAAACTCGAGGTCATCATCTAAGAGTTCTGACGACTTGGGTTCGATGTCGACCCAGCTGTCGGAGAGCTTCGGCATCGGGAACTCCGCTGAAGCGACCCCGTATGCCGCCAGGGCGTACTCGGGTTCCCACGGCTGCAGAACGTAGGGGAGGTCGAGGATCGCAGGTAGATCTGGCGCGTTGACTGTTTCGCCTCGCAGCACTCGCTCGTGGGCGACGAAGGCCGCACGCGGCCCGTGGTCGAGAACGGGGGCCAACTCTCTCCAACTGTGATTCTGAGCTGCGACCTCAGTCAAGGGTCCGATGGTGAACCGGCCTGACAGGCCGTCTGTCTCGTCGAGTACGGCTGCGACGAAGTCGGGCGTACCCAAGAGCGCGAGCCGATACTCGGCCAATGTTGCCGCGGGCCACAGTTGACGTCCGGTTTCCACCGCGTGTCGGGAGCGGTCGCGCAAGCGCAGTAGCCCGGCCCAGTCGCGAGATGAACAGCGATCATCGATCATTCGCACCAGACCGTCGAGGTCGGCGCGGTGAATGAGAGTGTCGAGTTCCTCGTCGTTCACGCTGTTCAGACCAGCGGCCATGGATAGCGTCGACCGGTCGGATCAGTTGGGAACCGACGTTCCTTGACACACCAGTCGGCGCGGCGCTGGATGGCTTCGATCTCGTCGTCGTCGAGGAGCGCCGCGATGTCGAGTGGAACCTGTTCGCACAGCTTCGAGATCTCACCCAGCCAGGCATCCGGAATCGGATCTTCGCCGAACTCCCAGATGACGGTGCGAAGTTTGTAGTCGGGGGAGAAACACAGCCCATGGTCGATACCCCAGAGCTGGGCCGGTTGGCCGTTGCGTTCCGGCACGATGAGACAATGGCCACTCTTGCGGTCGGTGTTGTTCGAGATGATGTCGAGCAATGCCATCGCGCGGAGCTGGTCGTGGACATCGGGATACGACTCGAAGATCGTGAAGTAGTGCTCGCTGTGATCCGCGGTGATGAACCATTGTACCGAGCCCTCGCCGAGCGGGCCGTCGCGGAGCACCGTCGGCGGCACAACGTTGAGATGGAGAGCTTCGCTCAGGAGATATGCCGCAACTTCGCGACGGTGTAGGCCCGGCTCGAAATCCCAGAGCGGACGTTCGCCACTCATCGGCTTGTAGATCGCTGGATGAGACAGCCCTTCGTGCACGACATGGACGAGGTAGGTCGCGTTGCTGCTGTAGGGCATCCGCCCCTCGACCTCGATCTCGCCGCGCAGAAGATGTTGGATCGGGTCGTCGATGGAATCGACACGCAGCTCGGTAGTGCTCATGACCGAATCAGTTCATCCGCGGGCAGTCGTGGCCGTCTGGATTCATCGGGAAGCCGCACCACTGGCAACTCGGTCGCCCAGCCTCGACGATCTGGTCGGCGTGCTCACAGAACGCGGCCGCCTGGCCGCGGCTGACATACATGCGTATGTGGCCGAGATTCTCGTCCTCGATCGGTTGGCCCTCCTCGTCGATCTCGCCAACCTCTTCGAATTGGATGAGTACACGGTCACTGGCCCCGTCGTATCCGAGTCCGACCGGACCGAGCACGAACGCGGCTTCGAACGGTTCCCGAATCTCGAACGCTCCCGGCATCGGTTGATCTTCCGGAGGCGGCAGATCGGCGAGTACGCGCCGCAGGTACTGCACGATCGCCGCAGCCTGCTGCTTCTCGCACTGGACGGTGACCCGCTGACCCTCGGCCCGTGCCTGCAAGTAGAACGTACGCTCACCCGGTCTGCCGACCGTGCCCACGGTGAAGGCATCCACATCGTCGAATTCGTAGAAGACACCCATGGTTACGAGGGCTGGAGATCTGTCAATGGGCGACCAGTGGAGTTGACCGTCAGCACGACCGGGCCGCCTGCGCTCCACGCGATTGCAGTAATCGATGCGGGGCTGATGACGATTCGCTGGAAGAGGTCGATGTGAGTTCCGAGGGCGTGGGCCACTGCCGCCTTGATCGTGTCGGCGTGGGAGACGCAGACGATTGTTCCACCCGGATGTTCGAGCCGCAAGGAATCGAGCGTTGAGACCATTCGTGTCTGCATTTCGACGAAGCTTTCGCCACCGGGGAACCGGAATGTCGAGGGCGCTCGCTGAACGGTTTGCCATTCGGGGAGTTTCATCAGCTTCTTGAGTTCGGCCCCGGTCCAATCACCGAAGTCGCACTCGAACAACCCGCGGTTGACTCGTATGCGCAATCCTCGAGCACGGGCAATGGGCGCGGCGGTTTCCTTCGCGCGTTCGAGCGGCGAGCTGTAGATCGCGTCAACTCGTTTCAGTTCCCCAATACGCTGCGCCGCGATGTCGGCTTGCTGCCGACCCTCCTCAGACAACGAGAGACCTTTCGCGCGGCCGGGCAAGACCTTTCCGGTCGTTGGAGTCTGGCCGTGGCGGACCAGCAGGATTGTCGTGGGTGGTGTGGAAGTTCTTGCGGGTTTCCGCTTTGTAGTGGCCATGGCTGCTGTCCAACCTACTGTCGGGGGCCGTGAGTGCGCTCGACAGGCTTGAACGTGACGTGGTCGACTGTCGAGCGTGCCCCCGCCTCGTCGAGTGGCGTGAACGCGTCGCGGTCGAAAAGCGTGCCTCTTACCGCGATCAGACGTACTGGGGGCGTGCAATTCCGGGGTTCGGGGACCCCGACGCGCGGATTGTCGTGCTCGGTCTCGCTCCTGCCGCCCACGGCGCGAACCGGACCGGACGTGTGTTCACCGGAGACCGCAGCGGGGATTGGCTGTTCAGGGCAATGCACCGCGCGGGACTCGCCAATCAGCCCGAATCGACATCGGTGGACGACGGACTGTGTTTGACCGACGCGTGGGTTACCGCAGCTGTCAAGTGTGCCCCTCCGGGCAACAAGCCGCTTCCGGCCGAGCGAGATGCCTGTGCTCCATTCCTCGAGCGGGAGTTCGCCGGGCTCCATCGGGCCAGCGTGGTCGTGTGCCTCGGGCAATTTGGATATCAGGCCGCCACGACGCACTTCGGTGTGCGACCGCGTCCCAAGTTCGGACATTGTGTAGAGGTGCCGATCGATGGTGGCCCGACCTTGATTTGTTCGTTTCACCCGAGTCAACAGAATACGTTCACGAAACGACTGACCGAGCCGATGCTCGACGCCGTGTTCACTCGCGCTGTGATTCTGGCGGGTTGAACGCGTCGACCAATGACTGCGCGGCGAGAGCCAGAGCAGACCGGGCTTCCGCCAGAAGGTGTGGGAACGAGAAGAATCCGTGGATTTGGCCGGGAAAGTGCACGTGGCTC
>Ga0209013_10002116_pt1 | contig 18124 bp, 18 predicted proteins | sample Cruoilmetagenom2_FD_187291 | JGI IMG/M metagenome (GOLD analysis project Ga0209013, IMG submission 187291) | Oil polluted marine microbial communities from Coal Oil Point, Santa Barbara, California, USA - Sample 2 (SPAdes) (version 2) | ecosystem: Environmental > Aquatic > Marine > Oil seeps ...
TCGCCGGCTACGACCTCATCTTCGACGGCACCGACACGTTCGAGACGCGCTACGTGCTCAATGACGCGGCCGTGGCCGCCGGGATCCCGGTGGTGCATGCCTCGGTCTTCCGCTTCGAAGGTCAGCTCACGGTGTTCAAGCCGCACGAGGGGCCGTGCTACCGCTGCCTCTACCCCACGCCCCCGCCGCCCGAGCTGGCACCCGGTTGCTCCGTGGCCGGCGTCCTCGGCGTCGTGCCCGGTGTGATGGGCCTGCTCCAGGCCACCGAGGGCCTCAAGGTCCTGCTCGACATCGGTGACTCGCTCAGCGGGCGCCTGCTCATCTACGACGCGCTCGACGGAGCCTTCAGCGAGCTCCAGCTGCGGCGCGACCCCGCGTGCCCGGCCTGCGGTGAGGGCGAGCTCGTCGCCAGCGCAGATGATGGCGTCTTCGCACTGCCCACCACACCAACCACCATGACGGGGGTGAACGCATGACCACGATCCGGATCCCACCGGTGCTGCGCGCGCAGGCCGGCAACCAGAAGAAGGTCGAGGTCACCGGCACCACGGTGGGCGAGGCCCTCGAATCGCTGCTCGAGCAGTTCCCCGGCCTGCGCGAGCAGGTCTTCACCGAGGACGGCTCGCTCAACCGCTTCGTCAACGTCTACGTCAACGGGCGCGACGTCCGCTACGAGCAGGAGCTGGCCACCCCGGTCGGCGAGCGCGACGAGGTCATCCTGCTACCGGCCATGGCCGGGGGCCGCTAGCGAGGTCTGCTCGTCGTGACTTCGACGACGGAACGACAATCAGGCACCGAGGTCGACGCGCTTCGACCGCACGCCCACGGCGGCAATGCCCGTCACGGCGGGCGTTTCCCCAGCATCGTCGACGCCATCGGCTTCACGCCGATCGTCGAGGTGCCCAATGTCTGTCCCAATCCCAACGTGCGGCTGTACGCCAAGCTCGAGTTCATGAACCCCACGGGCTCGGTCAAGGATCGCGTGGCCAAGTACCTCATCGAGGGTCTCGAGGCCACGGGCCGACTCTCGCCCGACTCCATCATCATCGAGCCCACCAGCGGTAACACCGGCATCGCTCTGGCCATGATCGCCCGTCGCAAGGGCTATCGCGTGGCCGTCGTGCTGCCCGACAACGTGACCATGGAGCGGCGCCAGCTGCTGGCCCTGTTCGGGGCCGAGGTCATCGACTCACCCGGCAATCTGGGCTCCAACGGCGCCGTGGCACTGGCCAAGCACCTCGTCGACAAGGACCCGCGCTTCGTGATGCCGTTTCAGTACGGCAGCCCGGAGAACCCGCGGGCCCACGAGGAGACCACCGCCGAGGAGATCATCGCCGACTGCCCCGAGGTGGATGCCTTCGTAGCCGGCCTGGGCACCGGCGGCACCCTGATGGGGGTGGGTCGCCGGCTGCGTCGCCACAACCCCGACGTGCGCATCTACGCGGCCGAGCCGCTGCCCGGTGAGCGGGTGCAAGGCCTGCGCTCGCTCGAGGAAGGCTTCATCCCGCCCATCTTCGACCCCTCGGCCATCGACGGGAAGTTGCTCGTCTCCAACGCCGAAGCCATCGCGGCCGTGCGTGAGCTGACCGAGAAGGAGGGCATCTTCGCCGGCGTCTCCTGCGGCGCGGTGATGGTGGCGGCCAAGCAGCTGGCTCGCGAGATGGAGCGTGGCACCATCGTGGCCCTGCTCGCCGACGGCGGCTGGAAGTACCTCAGCGAAGACATCTGGACCCGCGACCTCGACGCCGACGAGGATGACATCGACAGCCTCAACCTGTGGTGAGGTTGCCCCGATGGCGCGGCCGCGCCCCCGACGTGCTCTCGTCCGCTGACGAACCGGCGGTGGTCGGTGAAGACGACGTCGTACCCGGGGTCGATGCCTGGCAGCGAGCCGCCGACAGCGGCGCGGCCGCCCGCGAACGCGCCGGCGGCCGCGGGCCGTCGCGCGGTGCCGGTCCGCCGTGGGTGCCGGCCTCGGCCCGCATCCCGGCGCCCATCCGCGAGGAGCTCATCGACTGGCTCCGGTCGGCCGCGCCCAACGAGGGCTGCGGCGTACTCGTGGCCGATCGCGTGGCTGAGGACGGGGGCGTGCCCAGCCGTTTCGTGGGCATGCGCAACGTGGCCGAGTCGCCCTACCGCTATCTGATGGACCCGATGGCACAGCTGGAGCTGCTCGAGGAGATCGACGAGCGCGACGAGGTCGTGTGGGCCATCGTCCACTCGCACGTGGACTCGCCACCGTATCCGTCACCGACCGACATCGGTCTGGCCGCCTTTCCTGAGGCCATCTACGTGCTGGCCTCGTTCGCAGGCGAGCCACCGGAGTTGCGCGCCTGGACCATCGTCGAGGGCGCCGTCAACGAGGTCGTGCTGGAGCGCACCTAGCGTCGTCACACGGCTTGCGGAGCGCGTCGTACACTCTCGGCCTACTCGGACAAGGGAGGAGTCACATGAGCCAGCTTCTGGTCATCACCTTCGGAGAGCGCGAGACCGCCGGTCAGGCCGCCGAACGCCTCAAGGGCTTGAGCAAGGCCCACGCCGCCAACATCGAGGACATGGCCGTCGTGGAGAAGGACGCTGATGGGAAGGCGCACGTGCACCACGGCGTCGATTCCACGACCGCGGGGGGCGCCATCGGCGGTGGCATCCTGGGCCTCTTGCTGGGTCTCGTCTTCTTCCCCGTCGGGGGCTTGCTCATCGGTGCCGCTGCCGGTGCGCTCATCGGCCGCTCACTGCATCACAACGTCGACAAGAAGCTCGTCGAGGACGTGACCAACGACCTCACCGCCAACACTTCCGCGCTCTTCGTCGTGGGCGAAGGCTCGGCACCCGCGGTGGTCGGTGCGCTCGAGCCCTACAAGGGCAAGGTCTACCAGACCACGGTCGACTCTGAGACCGAGGCGCAACTGAAGGCCGCTCTCGATCGCAAGCAGGAGGACTAGGAGGACCGCCGGGCCGCCGCCCGCCGCCCGCTCAGCCAGTCGCCTACGCGGGCCTCAGCGTGATGAGCTGAACGGGCCCGCGTTCGCTGTTGCGGCCGTTGAGCGCGAGGAAGTCGGTGCGCCCGTCTCCGTCGTAGTCGAGGGCGATGACGTCATCCTCGCTGCCGCCCCTGACCTCGGGCACGTCAACCGAGGTGAATGACCGGCCGTCGCCGTCGTTGAGCAGGATGCGGTCGCGGGCGCCGTCCTTCGACTTGCCCTGCAGCACGTAGATGTCCACGTCGCCGTCGCCATCGGCATCGCCGGTCGCGAGTGCGGTCCCCTCCGACACCTGGCCCTCGTAGCTGCGCTCGAAGGCTCCACCGCGTGCCAGCGACACCACGACGCGATCGGGGGAGAGCTGGACGAGGTCGGTCTGGGCGTCGCCTCCGAGATCGGCCAGCTCGGCGTCGCGTTCGCCGATGGTCTTGATGCCGGTCTGGGCGGTGACATCGCTGAAGGCCAGCCCGTCCTCGTTGCGATAGAGGCGGATCCCGGATCGGGGGCCGCCGGCCCGCTTGTCCCAGTAGACCAGCAGGATGTCGTCGCGACCATCGCCGTCGTAGTCGCCGATGTCGATCGCCTCGGTGGCCAGGCCCGTGTCGATACCGGGCACCTCGGTCGCTTCGAACTCCGCCGGCCCAGTGCGCAGGTAGGCTCGGTTCATCGAGGGTTGACCGTCCATGCGCTTGGTCTCCTGACCCAGGTACAGGTCCTCGTCACCGTCCTCATCGATGTCGAGGAAACGCACCTGCCGGCCGCGGCCCAGCGGTTCGGTGGCACCACCCACGGTGAGGTGGAGCACCGGCTCCCCCGCGGGATCGAGCCACAACTGGTTGGTCTTGGTGCCGGTCCCACGCGAGGCCCCGAATGCGCAGTAGAGATCAAGCCCCGCGCTGTCGTCGACGTCTGCGGCGGCACAGCCATGGCGATCGCCACCACCGAACTTGTGCCCGCTGTCGCTGAACACGCCGCCATCGTTGCGGTACAGGCGGGCCCGGGCGCCGTGACGTCCGAGGAAGATGTCGTCAAGCCCGTCGCCATCGAAATCGGCCGCGACGGCACCCCAGCTCTGGCTCTCGGTGGGCAGCCCGGCGGCCATGGTCACATCGACGGCCACGACAGCTCCCGTGATGGGATCGGCCGGCCCTGGCGCATGGGGCGGCTCGCTGTCGCCGGGGCCAGCGGACGCCGTGCTCTCCCCGCCCGGCTGGGTCGGTGCCAGCGGTGCATCGCACACGCGCGCCACGAGCCCCTCGTCCATGCGGCCGACGGCCCAGCCGCTCGTGCCCGGATCGCCGTCGATGTCGGTGATGGTGCCCATGCCCCAGCCTCGCCTGGCCGCCGACGGGGTCCAGCCCGATCCGTCGTCGCGCGCCACGAAGGCGGTGTATCGACGCTTCTCGGCATCCCAGGTCGCACCGCCCACGCTGAGCACGCCACCCTCGGCCGAGACGCTCGTCAGCAGCGTCGGCCCCGGCCCCGGCTCAGGTCCGGGAAGCGCCGTCCAGGTTTCGCCGTCCCAGTGGAGCAGGAGTGGTTCGATGGTCGCGCCTGCGAGTCGGTGTCCCACGGCCCAGCCGTCGTCGTCGGCAGGCACGTCGATGTCGGCCAGCGCCCCGCCGCTGAGCTGATCGACGGCGTGGCGTGTCCACGCGTCACCCTCACGCCGCACGAGATAGGGCCGCATGTGCGGTCCCTCGAGCACGGTTCCTGCCGCCCACACGCCACCATCGTCATCGGCGGAGACGCCAGCCAGCGTGGCCCGTTCGCCATCACGCAAGGGCGGCTTCGACCGTGTCCACTCATCCCCGCGGCGCTCCAGGATCCACGGTTGCTGTTCACCGGGCGGACCCTGGATGAAGCCGACTGCCCAGGTCCCGGCATCTGTCCCGGCCGTCACGTCGGTCAGGGTGGCGCTGTCGCCTCCCGGCCGGATGGTGTCGGTCAGTGTCCAGCCCTCATCGTCGCGAACGGCGGTGATGGCGGCGATGGAATCGGTCTCACGACCGAAACCCACGGCCCACACGTCCTCGTCCGTGTCGACAGCGATGCCCATGAACCCGGAATCGCGCGTGTCCGGCGGGGTCGGCAACTCCAGCTCCCACGCGGTGCCATCGCCATGGAGGGCAGCCACCTGCCGCCGGCCACCGCCGAGCATGCTGCCGCCGGCCACCCACACCACGTCGGCTGAGAGCGCAGCCACACCCTCGGGCGCGATGTCCTCGCGCAGCTGGACGTCGAACCAGCCACGAGCGCACTCGGCCGCATCCTGCGCGGCGACCGGGCCCCCGGGCAGGGCGGCCAGCACCAGGGCCACACCCAACGCCGGGGCGAGGTGGCAGCCGGGATGGCGCGACATCTTGATCAAGGCTCTCGCAGTGTCTCACGGACGGTCGTGCGACTCTGCCGCCGATGAGTCCTGGCGCGAGTCTCGAACGGCCTCAACACGAGGTCCCAGCCGGAGTCGTAGCCGGCTCGCAGCTCAGCGCCGAGCTGCCCACCGAACTCCTCCCAGTCGCGGTGCTCGAGCCGCAGCAGGCAGCCCTCGGCCGCCGTCTCGAAGCGCACGTCGAGGGTCGAGGCCGCCACGGGCTCCGGAGTCGGGTGCCACGAGAGCACGACGCGATACGGTGGATCCCAGGTGAGTACGTCGGCCCAGGCGTGTTCCCGGCCGTCGGTGGCGATCTCCATGACGCGCCCACCGACGCCCTCCTCGAAGCGCACGCCGGTGGCGTCGTCACTGCCGATCGAGTGCGTCGCCAGCGGCCACCATGTGCCCATCCCGGCCGTGAACAGCGCGAAGGCCTCGTCCGGCCCCAATGCCAGTCGGCGCTCCTTGCGTACCGGCTCGATGGGGGTCTCGCTCCGTCGCATCGGTGCTCCTTCGCTCCTCCCGCTCCCCCGGCTACTCCTCGCCGATATCCTCGTTCCAGACGTCGGGATAGCGTTCGATGAACTCGGCCATGAGCGCCTTGCACTCGGGCGAATCGAGGTTGACGACCTCGACGCCGCGCGAGCGCAGGTACTCTTCGCCGCCCATGAAGGTCTGGTTCTCACCGATCACCACGCGCGGGATGCCGTAGAGCAGGATGGCGCCGGTGCACATGTCGCAGGGCGACAGCGTGGTGTACATGGTGGCTCGCTTGTAGACCGATGCGTGCAGGCGGCCGGTGTTCTCAAGGCAGTCGGTCTCACCGTGGCGGATGACGCTGCCTTGCTGGACCCGGCGGTTGTGGCCGGAGCCCAGGACCTTGCCGTCGGCCACCAGCGCTGCGCCCACGGGCACGCCGCCCTCGGCCAGGCCCTGCGCGCCCTCGTCGATGGCGATCTTCATGAATGCGTGGTCGTCCACGGTCTCCTCCTCGTGCGGCTCAGGATCGGCGGTATGGCTTGAGATAGGCGCCCGGGTAGGGCACGTTGCGGCCGGACAGGGCCAGGGCCACGATGACGATGACATACGGCAGTGCCAGCATGATCTCGTTGGGGATGCCCTCGAAGCCGGGCGTGATGTGCAGTCGCAGGCCCAGGGAGTACACGGCCGCAAAGATGAGCGCGCCGAGCACGCCGCGGAAGATGCGCCAGCGGCCGAAGATGACCAGGGCGATGACGACCCAGCCGCGGCCGGCGATGATGTCGAGCGTGAACGTGCCCAGCACGGCCAGCGTGATGAAGGCACCGCCCACGGCCATCAGGGCGCCACCGATCATGAGCGCGATGTAGCGGATGCGGAAGACACTGATGCCGGCCACGTCGGCGGCCTCGGGGTTCTCGCCGACGGCCCGGATGGACAGGCCCAGCGGCGTCTTCATCAGCACCCACCAGCTGATGGGCACGACCACGAAGAAGCCGATGTAGGTCAGCCCGTACTGGTTGGCGATGGTGCCGATGGGCCCCAGGCCGGCCAGTGGGTCCCACAGCGGCATGGGCTCGATCCGGGCCAGCGTCGAGCCAGTGAACATGAGCCGGTTGGCGAACTCGCTGATGCCGATGAGCACGATGGTCAAGCCCAGGCCGCTGACGTGCTGGTTGGCGCCGAGCGTGACCGTCATCAGCGCCATCAGGGCGCCAGCCATGAGGCCCACGATGATGGCGCCCAGCAGGCCGATCCACGGGTCGCCGGTGTGATAGGCCACGGCGAAGCCGAAGAAGGCGCCCGCGTACATCGTGCCCTCGACGCCGAGGTTGAGGATGCCGGCACGCTCGGTGTAGGTCTCGCCCACGGTGCCGTAGACGAGCGGCGTGGCGTTGCGGAAGGTGGCGGCCATGATGTCGGCGAAGAAGGTCATGTCGGTGGCGTCTCCACCGGAGCCTGGCCTTCAGGTTCATCGGGCGGTGGTTCGCCCTCATCGGGCGGCCGGTCGTCCTCACGCGTGGTGCGCCAGCGGTAGATGGCCACCGCACCGATGACCACCAGCAGCAACGTGCCCTGCACCACGTCGCCGACCTGGCTCGGGATCTGGAGCGAGCGCACGGCCGACGAGGCGCCCACGCTGAGGTCACCCAGCAGCAGTCCCGCGATGAGCACGCCGGGCATGGTCAGGCCGCCGAGCATGGCCACCACCACCCCGGTGTAGCCGAAGCCGGGCGAGACGCCCTCGGTCAGGCGGAACTGGATGCCGGCCACCTCGGAGACGCCGGCGATGCCCGCGATGGCGCCGCTCACGAGGGCTACCCGCAGTAGCGTCCGCTCGACCTTGATGCCCGCGAAGCGAGCCCCGTGTGGCGAGAGTCCCACAGCGCGCACGCGCAGGCCCGTGGAGGTGCGGCTCAGCACCCACCAGGCGATGACGATGACGACGATGGCGATGATGAAGCCGAGGTGCAGGCGTGAGCGCCCGATGAGCGGGATGAATTCGGACAGCTGCGGGAACTCGGCCGCCTCGGCCATGCGCGGCGACTCGGGGAAGCCGGTTTCCGGGTCCTTCCAGGGTCCGTGCAGCAACCCCTGTACGACGAGCAGCGCAACCGGGTTCAGGAGCAGCGTGGTCACGACCTCATCGATGCCCATGCGTACGCGCAGCAGCGCCGGCACCAGCGCCCAGGCGGCACCGGCCAGTGCCCCGCCGGCGATCATCAGCGGCAGTACCAGCAGCGTGGGCCAGCCCTCCACGACCTGGCCGATGCCGGCCGCCGCGACGGCGCCCATCAGCAGCTGGCCCTCCACGCCGATGTTCCAGTAGCCGGCCCGGAAGGCGATGGCCACGGCCGTGCCCGTGAAGAGGATGGGCGTGGCCTTGTTGAGCACCTCCAGCAGCGTGAACTCACGCGTCAGCGGCGTGATGAAGTAGGCGTAGTAGGCGTCGACGGGGTTGGCACCGGCTATGACGAAGGCACTACCGGTGACCGCGAGGATGGTGATGATGGCGCCGATGGCGATCATGCCCGCGCGGCCAACGCGGTTCTCAGCCATGCGCCGCAGCTCCAGCGTCATGCTTTCGCTCCTGCGGCGCTCTCCTCGCCCTCACTCTCACCCCGCCCGGCCATGAGCATGCCCAGGTGCTCGGGGTCGGCCTCGGCTGCCTCGATGCGCCCGACCACGCGCCCCTCGTAGAGCACGATGATGCGGTCGGACAGGCCCACCAGCTCATCGAGGTCCTCGGACATGAGCAGGATGGCGGCCCCGTCGCGGCGGCGTGCCAGCAGCTCCTCGCGCACGTATTCGCTGGCGCCCACGTCGAGGCCGCGGGTGGGTTGCGAGACGACCACCACCTGCGGGTCGCGCGAGAGCACCCGCGCCAGCAGCACCTTCTGGATGTTGCCGCCCGAGAGCGTGGCCACGCGGTCGTTGGGGCGGGCCTTGATCTGGTAGCGCTCGATGAGCTCCTCAGCGTGGTCCTCGATGCCCTTGCGGTCGAGCCGACCACCGGGAGCGAAGTCGTCGATGCGCTCCATGATGAGGTTGAGCGATACCGGCAGGTCGAGCACGAGGCTGGCGTGGCGATCCTCGGGGATGCGCCCGACGCCGGCGGCCATGACCTCCAGGGGTTCGGCGTTGGCGAGCTCCGCGCCGTCCACCCGGACCGAGCCTGCGGTCACCGCGCGCATGCCGCTGAGCACCTCGGCCAGCTCGGTCTGGCCGTTGCCGCTGACGCCGGCCACTCCGACGATCTCGCCGGCGTGGACCTCGATGTCGATGTCGTGGAGGGCGCCGAGGCCGTGGTTGCCACGGGCCGAGAGACCGCGTACCTGCAGACGCGCCGCGCCGTCGTGCCAGAGCGGCTCCTGGCGAGCCACACCGAAGGCCGGCCGGCCGACCATCATGCGGGCCAACTCGCGCTCGTCGGTATCGCCCCGCGCAGTGCCCACCATGCGCCCGCGACGCATGACCGAGACGCGGTCGCTGATGGCGCGAACCTCGCCCAGCTTGTGGCTGATGAAGACGACCGAGAGGCCTTCGTCGATGAGGCGGCGCAGCGTCTCGAAGAGCGCGTCCACCTCCTGGGGCACGAGCACCGCGGTGGGCTCGTCGAGGATGAGCACGCGGCAATCACGTGCCAGCGCCTTGACGATCTCGACGCGCTGCTGCTCGCCGACCGAGAGATCCTCTACGAGAGCGTCGGGCTGGATGACGATGCCGAAGCGGTCGGCGGCCTCCTCGACCGACCGGCGTGCTGCGGCGAGGTCGAGTCGCGCCCCCGAAGCGCGGCCGAGGATGACGTTCTCGGTCACGGACATGGGTTCCACCAGCGAGAAGTGCTGCGTGACCATGCCCACGCCGGCCGCGATGGCGTCCCGGGGGGAGTGGATGGAGACGGGCGAGCCACCGACCTCGATGATGCCGGCATCCGCGGTCGTGAGGCCGTAGAGGATGCGCATCAGCGTCGTCTTGCCGGCGCCGTTCTCGCCCAGCAGGGCGTGGACCTCACCTCTGGTCAGGGCCAGGTCCACTGCATCATTGGCGACGAGGTCGCCGAAGCGCTTGGTGATGCCACATAGCTCGGCGGCCAGGTCGCCCTGGCCGCCGGGGGTGGTCATCACTGTCGGGGTGGAGTGGCCTGCGAGGGGCCGTCTACTCGGGGATCACCGAGCCTGCGGGGGTGGCCTCGTTGATGTCCACCCGGAAGAGGCCCGACACGATCTCGGCTTCCTTGGCCGTGACCGTCTCGAGCAGGTCCGCTGGAACCAGGTCCGCGTTGATGGGAGCCAGCGCGGCGCCGCCCTTGGCGACCATGCTGAAGTCCTTGAGGTCCTGCGCGGTGTAGGTGCCGCCGGCGACCTGGTCGATGATGTAGGCCGCTGTCGGGGTCATGTTCCAGGTCACGCTGGTCACGACCGCTTCGGGCGCGAGCTCAGCCTGGTCGCTCATGTTGCCGACCGCGATGAGCCCCTTCTCCTGGGCGGCCTCGATGACGCCGAAACGCTCGGCGTAGAGGACGTCTGCGCCGGCATCGATCTGCGCGAGGGCTGCTTCCTTGGCAGCCGCCGGGTCAAACCAGCTGTTGATGAAGCTGACCTTGGTCTCGACCTCGGGGTTGACCGCCTGGGCACCCATGATGAAGGCGTTGGTGATGCGGTTGACCTCGGGCACGGGCACGCCACCGACGACGCCGATGGTGCCACTCTGGGTCAGGCCACCGGCGAGCATGCCGGCGAGGTAGGCCGGTTCATGGATCCAGTTGTCGAAGACGCTGAAGTTGGGGTTGGCCGGGCCGCCGCCGGAGCCGAAGATGAAGGCGATGTCGGGATAGTCGGCCGCGACCGAACGGACGGCTTCCTCGTTGCCGAAGGCATCACCGAAGATGATGTCGGGCTGGTCGAGATCGGCGACCTCACGGAGCACGAACTCCATATCGCCGGAGTAGCCGATGTCATCGGCATAGTCGTAGGTGATCCGGCCGGCATCTTCCTCGGCCTGCAACGCGGCGTGGATGACGCCGTCCCACGGCTCCTCGATCTGTGTGGCGTACGCGCCGAAGACGGACAGCGGCTCGTCCTGGGCGACAACCGCGGTCCCGCCCGCGGTCACGGTGAGTGCCAGCAGCGCGGTGGCTGCGAACACGGGGCGACGACTCAACATCGATAGATACCCTCCCTGGTGCCGGCGACAGGCGCACCCGGGCGGGCGACGTCCCGGCCTCTCTGGCTCGGGGCATCGTACACGGGCCGACGCTCGCGAGGTCAAGTGCCCGTGCGGTTGCGACGCGGGGACGTTCAGCGCCGGATGCCAACAGGCAACGGCCGACTTGAGGCCGGTATCGGTCAGTGCTCCGGCCTGCCGATCGCGTCCGCTGGGTGGCTAGGTCGAGACGAAGCCGCTGGTGTCGACCTCTCCGGCGGGGCCCTTGCCCTTGAACTGGCTCATGAAGAGGTTGTAGTAGAAGCCCTGCTGTGCCATCAGCTCGTCGTGCGGGCCCTGCTCCACGATGACGCCGCCGTTGAGGACGAGGATCTTGTGTGAGTCGCGGATGGTCGAGAGGCGATGGGCGATGACGAAGCTGGTCTTGCCCTCCATCAGCTTGTTCAGGCCCTGCCCGATGAGCTTCTCGGTGCGCGTATCGACGTTGGAGGTGGCCTCGTCGAGCACCAGGATCTTGGGCTGCGCCACCATCGCCCGCGCGATCGTGATCATCTGCCGCTGGCCCTGGCTGAGGTTCGAGCCGCGCTCGGTGAGCATGGTGTCGTAGCCCTGCGGCAGGCGTTCGATGAACTCGTGGGCGTTGGCCTCCCTGGCCGCCTCGATGCACTCCTCGTCGGTGGCACCCTCGCGTGCATACCTGAGGTTGTTCATGACCGTGTCGCTGAAGAGGAAGGCCTCCTGGAGCACCACCCCGATCTGCTCGCGCAGCGAGTTCTGGGTGAGCTTGCTGATGTCCTGGGCCGACACCGCGAAGGCCGCGGTCCCGGCCAGTGTTCCGCCCGCGACGATGGCCAGCACCACCATCCACACGCCGGTGCTGACGATGACGTTCATGTCGCCAGCCACGAGGCCGTCGTTGATGAGCCGCTGCGTCAGGGTCGCCACGCCCACCGACGCCAGCGCCGAGATCATCAGTAGGATCTGCGAGACGAGCAGGCGCCCGCGGTAGCCCTTGAAGACGAAGAACATCCGCGTGAGCGACGAAAGGACCCGCATAAGCGGGCAGGTCTACCGGACTGCCGACGCTTCTCGGTCCAGCAGCGCGGCCACCACGTCAGCCTCGGTCGGGGTCGAACCCAGGCCGAGTCGTGCCCCGGTGATGGCGGCGTGTGGGGGCTCCAGGCCGGACGCTCGGAGGCGTGGCCAAGCACGCTCGGCAAAGACCTCGGCGGGGGTGCCGTCCAGGACCACGCGCCCACGGTCAAGGAGGACGACCCGATCGAACGTCTCGGCCACGAAACGGATGTCATGGCTGATGCCGACGACGCTGCGCCCTTCTTCGTGCAGGGCGCGGATGATGCCACCGATGCGTCCGGCCCCGTGTGCGTCGAGGCCGGTGGTGGGCTCATCCAGCACCACGACCGACGTGCGCATGGCCAGCACCGAGGCGATGGTCAACAACTTGCGGCGTGTCTCGCCGAGGTCATCGGGGTGTCGCCCCAGGTCGTCGGCCAGGCCCACCGCTTCGAGTGCCTCCTTCGCCCGCGCGAAGGCCTCCTCCTCCGAGGCCCCCAGGCGACGGGCGCCGAACTCGACCTCGCCGCGAACCACGCGCTGGAAGATCTGGCGATCGGGCTGCTGGAAGCAGATGCCCACCTTCGCCGCCAGCCGGGCCACGCTGAAGGTGGCGGCATCCTCACCGTCGATGAGCACGCGTCCGTGGGTCGGTCGCAACAGACCGTCGAGGTGACGTGCCAGCGTGGTCTTGCCGCTGCCGTTGGCGCCGATGAGCGCCAGCGACCCGCCGGCCGGGATGACAAGGTCGACGCCATCAAGGGCACGCACGCCGGCGGGGTACTCGTAGGTAACGCCCTCAAGCCGCAGCTCGGTCACGTCGCTGCCGCCACCACGTCCGGATCGAGGCCGGCCTTGGACAACCGACGCCGAAGCCGCTCTTCGGGCAGCTCCTCGATGCCGAAGGCGATGGTCGCGGGATGGGCCAGCACTTCTCGCGGCGACCCCCGCGCGACGATGTTGCCGCCGGCCACGACGGCCACCGAATCGCAGACCGTGGCCAGGGCCTCGCTGCGCTGCTCGGCCATGAGCACAGCCGTGCCTGCGGTGGCGATGGCGGTGATGGCCTCGAGCACGAGGCGGCTGCCGGCGGCATCGAGATGGGCGACCGGCTCGTCGAGGATGAGGTGGCGCGGCCGCATGGCCAGCAGCCCGGCCATGACCACCAGCTGCTGCTGGCCGCCCGAGAGCCGCTCCGGGTCACGCTCGCGGAGGTCCTCGATACCGACGAGATGCAGCGCCTCATCGCTGCGCGCCACGACCTCCTCGGGGGGAAGGCCTAGGTTGGCCGGCCCGAAGGCGACCTCGTCGAAGACGGTGTCGGCGATGAGCGAGAGCTGTCCGGCCGGCTCCTGCAAGCTGGTCACGACATGCTCGGCGAGGTGGTGCATGGGCCAACTCGTGACGTCCGTGCCGTCGAGCGTGATGTCGCCCACGATGGTCCCGCCGATGACCCGTGGCGCCAATCCTCCGGCGACAAGGCAGAGCGTTGACTTGCCCGCTTCGGCCGCACCGGCGAGGCCGGTGATGGTGCCCTCCGCCAGCTCCAGCGTGACCGCGTGCAGCGTCTCGTGGGCACCACCGGGATAGCGGTAGGAGACGCCCTGCAGCTTCAGCACGGCAGCGCCCCGGTGGCTCGAGCCAACGTCAGCAGCACGAGCGCCAACGCCACGCCCCAGCGCGCCACGCGTTGCGTCGAGCTGTCGTGTGGCACCCGCAACACGGTCGGGCGACCCGGTCGCGTGAAGCCGCGCGTCTCCAGCGCCAGCGTCCTCATCTCGGTCTCGCGCACGGCGCTCAGCACGGTCGGTGCCGCCACGGCCACCACGCCCCGGCCGCGCCGCAGCCAGTTGCCCTCGGTGTCAAGGCCTCTCGCTCGCTGGGCCGCGGTCACCTCGTGGGCGCGCTCGGCCAGGCGCGGGATCATGGCCACGCCGTTGTGGATGACGAAGGTCAGCCGTGCCGATACGCCGTGGTGCTGCAGGCTGGCCACCAACTCAGACGGCCGCGTGGTCACGTAGAAGAGCACCGCTGCACCGGCCATGGTCAGCACGCGGGCCACCACCTCCGCGGCCAGGGCGATGCCCTCCTCGGTGATCTCCAGCGGACCCAGCGACGCCACGACGGTGCCCTCGATGGAGAAGAGCACGTTGACGATGATCACGCTGAGCGCCAGCGGCAGGGCCAGTAGCAGCCCGGTCACCAGCACTCGGCGCAGCTGCCGTGCGAGAGCAGCCGGCAACAGCACCGCGACCAGCGTCAGCAGCAGGAGGCAAACCACGCCGGTCAGCAGCACGGCGGCGACGAGCGTCCCGACCGAGACGACCAACCGTGTCAGCGGGTCAAGGTCGTGCCAGGCCGTCGGCCCCCCGGCGCTAGGCGTCGCGATCCGCGACATCCTCGGCATCGGGCAGCGGGAGCAGGTACTCACCCTGGGGGAAGCGGGCGATGGTGCGTGTGGCCATGGCTCCAAGGATGAGGTACACGACGAAGAACGTGATGACCTTGTCGACGGGATCGGAGATGAGGCTCTGGCCCAGCACCGCCTGCTCCAGATCGGCCCCGGCCTGGCGGAAGGCGGCCACCACGAAATCGGCCCCGGAGCCGGTCACGCCGCCGAAGAGGCCCGCCGCGATGGGCGCCGCGATGAAGGCCGCGACCACGCCGGTGATGACGCCCGCGAGGAGGATGTATGCCGCCGCCAGGTCGCGCCAGCGCACCAGCAGCACGACGAGCCCGATAGCCGTACCGGCCACCAGGAGCATGGCTGCCCAGCCGAGGATGACGAACGCGGTCTCGTCGGCATGCGGCGCCAGGTCGCGTCCCTCATCGGCGATCCTCCAGGCGCGCAGGGCGATGACCGTCATCAGCACGAGGGCGCCGACCGAGAGCGCGCTACCGATGGCCAGCTGCTGCCCGGATGCCCCACGGCGTGGACGAAGCCAGCCCCAGCGCGCGAAGGTGCCGGCCAGGAGGCCGACCGCCACGGCCACGATGGCGAACGGCACCGCGAAGGGGCTCTGGAAGGGCGGCGGTGCGAGGTACGTCCAGATGACGTTGGAGAGGAAGCCGGTGGCGGCACCCGCCAGCGGCCCGGCCAGTGCGGCCACCAGGATGGTGCCGACCGAATCAAGGTAGATGGGAATCTTGAGCGCGCTGGCCACGGCCGTGCCGAGCACGATGTTGAGGGCCATGGCTACCGGCATCAGCACCAATGTGCGCGTGTCGAACTGGCGCGTGATGGAGTCGAGGCGACGTGTCTGCAGGTACTCGATGAGGGCATAGGCGACGACGCCGGCGGGGATGGCCACGACCATCGCCAGCGTGAACGTGTCGAGGGCATCGTCGAAGTCAGGGCCCGCCAGTGCGGTCATGCCGGCCACGGCGATGAGCGCGAAGACGGCCAAGCCACCCGCGACCCGCAGCCACGCCTGCGACACATCCACCTCCTGGCTTCCCGGTCTGTCCCGACCTCGCGCGACAGCGTGACACGAACGCACCGGACGGGTTGCTAGCATCGAGGTATCAGCTTCACCGCCGCCCTGTTCGCCCTGTTCCTGCTGGCCGTCGTCCTGGGCTACTGGTTGCTGCCACGGCGGCTGCGGATGTGGTGGCTCATCGGCGCCAGCCTGCTCTTCTACGCCAGCTGGAACGTGGGCTACGTGCCCGGGTTCCTGCTGCTCATCGGCGCCAACTACGTGCTCGGACTGGCTGCCGCCGGCCGTCACGGCAAGGCCGCGGCGATCGCGGCGATCATCCTCGACCTGGCCGTGCTGGGCGTCTTCAAGTACCTCGATGTGGCCCTCGGCAGCAGCGCCTCGCTCATCAGCCAGATCACCGGAGAGCCGCTTGACTGGGGCGGCCTGGGCCTGATCCTGCCGCTCGCCATCAGCTTCGTGACCTTCACGCTCATCGGCTACATCGTGGACGTTCACCGGGGTGCGGCACCGGAGCGCGACCCGCTTCGCTTCGCCGTCTTCATCGCCTTCTTCCCGCGCGTCCTGGCTGGCCCGATCATGCGCGGCAGTGAGTTCCTGCCCCAGCTTCGCTTCGACCGTCGCTTCAGCCTGGTCCTCGCCCACATGGCCGTCCCGCTGCTGGTGAGCGGCCTCTTCAAGAAGGCTCTGGCCGACCAGCTCCATCCGGTGGTGCGCGATGGCTTCGCCGACATCGGCAGCTACTCATCGCTGGCGCTGCTCGCGATCGCCACGGCCTGGACGTTCCAGCTCTACCTCGACTTTGCCGGCTACACCGACTTCGCGCGTGGCTCGGCGCGGCTGCTCGGCATCGGCCTCACGCGCAACTTCGAGTGGCCCTACCGCGCGTTGTCGATGGCCGAGTTCTGGCGCCGCTGGCACATCACGCTGGGTGCCTGGCTGCGCGACTACCTCTACTTCCCGTTGGGCGGCTCGCGACATGGTGGCCCGCGCACCTACCTCAACCTGATAGTGACGATGACGCTGGCCGGTCTGTGGCACGGCGCCGGCCTCGGCTACGTGGTGTGGGGCGTGCTGCAGGGCCTGGGCCTTTCGATCAACCGCTGGTGGCGGCGCCTGCCGTCGCACCCGGTGCTGCCGGTGCTGCTGTCGTGGGCCATCACCTTCGCCTTCGTGGTGCTGGCGCGCGTGCCGTTCGTGGCACCGGACCTGACTGCTGCCGGCGAGTTCTACGCGCGCCTGTTCGTGCCCCACGGCGGCAGCATGCCCAGCCTTGCCCTGGTCGGGACCTTGGCTCTCTTCATCGTGGCCCAGTGGCCGGGCTGGGTGCCGCTGGCGCAGCGCCTGGCGCCACGACGCTCGGCTCGGCGCTGGTTGGCCTATGGTGTGGCCGCCGCCATCGCGGTGATGCTCCGCCCAGCGAGCGCCTCCGACTTCATCTACCAGCAGTTCTGAGCCGATCGTTGATACGACCACTCACCATCCTCATCGCCGCCGCCCTCCTCTTCGGGCCCCTGTTGGCCGCAGAGCTGGGCACACGTGCCCTCATCGATTCGGGTCGGTTGCCCGAGGCACCGTCCTCGAACGAGGAGACAGACGTCAGCCTCGCGAATCTCCGTCGGCTGGGGAAGCCGGATGTGCTGATCATGGGCACGTCAGCCGCCCGAGCCGGCATCAAGCCCGGCACGCTGGAGGAGCTCATCGGCGCTGAGACCGGCGAGGGCGTCCATGTCCAGGGCGTGGCTCAGGCCGGTATGAGCCTGGAGTCGCAACGGCTGCTCGTGCAGCAGTTGGCAGCGAATGACCTGCTGCCGGAGGTGGTCATCACCGCGCTCACTCCGGTCTCGCTCGGTGGTGACCACGGCGGAGATGAGGATTGGTTCCGTGACTCCGAGTTGGGGCAGCTTTGGGGTGGATGCGCCGGCGACCTCGACGGCGCTGAGCGATTCGACTGCCAGCTCAGCCAGGTCTCGGCACTGTGGCGCTGGCGCGGGCGTCCCGACCGGATCGTCAAGGCCGTGGACGAGGGCATTCCCAGGAGCGTCGTGCAGGGTGAGCGCATCCTGCACGAGGATGGCTGGCTGGACACGCCCGGCGCCACCCCGAAACACCTCCGGGCGGCCACGGCCACCGCCCTCGAGCGTGTCGAGAAGCGCATCGATGTGCCCGACGACATCGTCGATGACTTCGCGGCGCTCATCGAGGAACTGCGCTCACACGGAAGCACGGTGGTGGTCGCGGAGATCCCCTACTCGGCCGTGCTCGAAGCGTCTCTCGTGGCGCGCAATCCCCGATGGAGGGAACAGCGTGACAAGGGTTTCGCGCGACTGGAGGCGGCGGCCGGTATCGACTTCGTCGATGTCGACGGCTTCGGCGACTGGATCAAACCATCGTCCTTCCGTGACCCCCGTCACCTGAGCGGCAAGGGTGCGGGGCCCTTCACGCGGCAACTCTGGGAGATGCTCGAGTTCCGCGAGCCGCTGCTCAAGGCCCTGGCTTCAGCCGACTGAGCGCCGCTCCCGGGCCAGCCGCCCGACCCGTGCCACGAACCGCTCGAAGAACACCTGGGCATCGGCCTCGATGGCGACGTCGAGGTTGGGTGGGCGATCCCA
>Ga0209013_10002117_pt1 | contig 18124 bp, 19 predicted proteins | sample Cruoilmetagenom2_FD_187291 | JGI IMG/M metagenome (GOLD analysis project Ga0209013, IMG submission 187291) | Oil polluted marine microbial communities from Coal Oil Point, Santa Barbara, California, USA - Sample 2 (SPAdes) (version 2) | ecosystem: Environmental > Aquatic > Marine > Oil seeps ...
CAGTTATGGTTGCATTTGTCTTTGGCGCCGTCGGTTTTGCTTCGGCGGACGATTCGAAAATGCTCCAAGCCAATGAAAAGAAGATTTGGTCTGAGGCATTAAAAGCCGTTCCAGCCGAACGCCAGCTCTCTACCGAGCAGTTTAAAGCACTTTACGATAATGTGGTTGCCGGAAAAGAGAAAGCCTATCTCATCGACACCCGAACCCATCCGGAGTTCTACGCATTTCACATTCCTTACACCGATCACATTCATTCGGGCCACATGTATACGATTCCTAAAAAAATCAAGGACAAAAACGCCAAAATCGTGGTCTGGTGCCGCACGAAAAAAAGACAGGCCTATGTATCGGAGAAACTCGTCCAGTATGGTTATACCAATGTTTGGACGCTCAAGGACGGTATCGTAGGGTGGATCAAAGCCGGTCATCCCGTATCCAACGAGTTTGCGGGAATCTTTAAGGTCACCGAATACCATAAGCATTTCACGGAAATGGATAAAAAGACAGGCAAGCCTTTGTATCGAATCCGTGAATTTCATCCCTATTAATAACAGATCATTTTCATCGAGGGAAAAGGAGTCATCCTTTTCCCTTGATGACCTCCCATTTTTAACGAATTCTACCGCCCCATAATCAAACACTTTTTCGTTCTTTCTCTCACAATATAGGCCTTAATAAATTATTAGCAGATTTAACAAAAAAAGTGTTTGACACATATCCGACAATGCCATATATTCCATTTCAAGAATATGGAGAGCAGCCATGAAAACATTTGTCAAGGTCATGAAAGCCATTTCCGATCCCAACAGGGTGAAAATCGTAAAATTACTTCAGCAAAAGATGATGTGCGTCTGCGAGCTTCAGGCGGCCTTGAAAATTTCCCAGCCGAGCGTTTCCAAACACCTTAAAATACTCGAAGAGGCCGGATTGGTCGATTTTAAGAAAGACGGTTTGTGGGTCAACTATTATCCGGCCGACGGTCATCATAGCCCCTATGCTGCAAACCTTCTGGGGAATATCAAGCACTGGCTGAACGATGATCCTGATCTCGCTGACTTAATGAAGCAAGCTCCTTTTTTTAACCGGGAAGAAATATGTAAGCCATAATTTTTTTTGATTTTGATATATAGCTAAATAAGCATATTATAATTTATAGGCCTCCGTCTTGTTTCAAGAACATATAAAACTTAGGAATTTTTTTGGGGACACAGAGGGACACAGATTCCCAAGATTCTTAAATCAAAAAATAATATTATCTGTGTATTCCTGCCCGCTCGTGCCCCAGGCCGCCTCGCCTTGCCCGTCCGCCATCGGCTTCGCCTCAGGCGAATGCCGGGCGGGCTTGGCTGGCGGGCGAGCTCGCATGGCAGGCGGGTCTGTGAAAATCTGTCTGCCCCGTTGGTCCGGAAGATCATACTGGGGTGTCCTATTAATTATAATGAGGAGGATGAACGATGGGTAACGCAACCATAGCCAAAAAAACACCGGCAGCGGTGGAAGAAACTGATGATATTGAAGCGGATATTCCACCGAGCCTGATCGACTGGAAGCAGATATGGAAACCCCTGAGTTTTATCGTGGGCGGTTTTGTCATCTTTTTCTGGCTTCCACTGGACAACACCCGGTTCGCCGGGGCCGTGATCGAATCCCTTGCCCTTGCAAAATGGTATGCCCAGGAGCACGTGATTCTCTGTCTGGTGCCGGCATTTTTTATCGCCGGCGCCATTGCCTGTTTCGTGTCCCAGGCGGCTGTCATGAAATATCTGGGTGCCGGCGCCAAAAAAGTGCTGGCCTATGGCGTGGCGTCGGTATCCGGCTCCATCCTGGCGGTCTGTTCCTGTACGGTCTTGCCCCTTTTTGCCAGCATCTGGAAACGGGGCGCAGGGCTTGGACCGGCCATTGCGTTTCTTTATTCCGGTCCGGCTATCAATGTTTTGGCCATTGTGCTGACGGCCCGGGTTCTCGGGCTTCCCATCGGTATCGCACGAGCGGTAGGAGCGATAATCTTTAGCATCGTCATCGGGCTGATCATGCATTTTCTTTTTAGAAAAGAAGAGGAAGCCAAAGTCCAGGCAGCCATGCACATGCCCGAACCCGATGTTGAACGGCCCCTGTGGCAGAATGTGATCTATTTTGCCGTCATGGTGTTTATTCTTATTTCTGCCACCTGGGGAAAACCTGCCGAATCCACCGGTTTCTGGCATGCTATCTACAGTATCAAGTGGGTGATGACCGGATTTTTTGCATTAACTCTGGGCGTACTCCTCGTGGTCTGGTTCAAGGTGAAGGCCTATAAGGTTGGCCTGGCCGGCGCAGCGGTTCTGGTTCTGGCGCTTCTTTTTCCGCACGAGCCGCTCATCGCTTTTTCCACAGGGATCATCGGACTGGTGTGGACGATCACCACCACACGTGGAGAAACCGAAAGCTGGTTTCTATCTTCCTGGGATTTTACCAAACAGATCATGCCGCTTCTCTTTGCCGGGGTTCTGGTAGCAGGTCTTCTGCTGGGGCGGCCCGGTTCCGAGGGCCTCATCTCGTCGAAGTGGGTGAGCAGCCTGGTGGGGGGCAATTCAGTATGGGCGAATTTGTTTGCCTCGGTTGCCGGCGCGTTCATGTACTTTGCCACCCTCACGGAGGTGCCGATTTTGCAGGGACTTCTCGGCTCAGGCATGGGGCAGGGACCGGCACTGGCGCTTCTCCTCGCCGGACCGGCGCTGAGTCTGCCGAACATGCTGGTGATCCGAAGTGTATTGGGTACCCAAAAGACGGTTGCTTTCGTCACCTTGGTCGTCATCATGTCCACCATCAGCGGAATGATCTTCGGTAGTTTTTACGCATAGCCAAATACAATGGAGCTGGGTATAAAAAAATCCATTCTGCCACTAAGGCACAAAGGCACTAAAAGGGAGTATTAATTAAAATGGCATTAAAAGAATTATATTATAATTTTTGGTGTCTTCGGGTCTTTGTGGCTTAGCTATTCCGATAAAAGGAGAAAGCATCATGCCAAACGATAAGATAACCCGCGTCAGCGTCGGCGGACAGCCCACCGGGATCATCGGCTTGAAACCGATTCTCGAAGAAGTGGCCGATGAATTACCAGGCAGAACCGACGAAGACATCAGGGCTGAGCTTTTAAACCGATTGTCCCAAAAAAACTACATCAGCAGTAAAACAAGAGATGTTTACGGCCAGGCGTTTTTAAGAGAATTTAAAAAATTCGTTGGAGAACCCTTTGACGACACGGACGCCGGCGGACTGGAGGTCAAAGTCTTGGGGCCCGGCTGCCCGCGGTGTGAAAAACTCGAGCAGGATCTCATGGCAACGATGGCTGAACTCCAAATTGCCGGTGGACTTGAACATGTCCGGGATCCAATGGAAATCGCAAGTTACGGTGTTATGGGAATGCCGGCATTGATCATCAACGGTGAAGTAAAAGCCGTGGGATCCGTCCCGCCGCCGAATAAACTCAAAGAATGGTTGCTGGAGGCAGCAAAATCTTCTTCTTAAGATTCAAGATAAAAAAAAATTATCACGAAAGAACGAAAGAAGAAATACACGAAAAAGAAAAACAAGCTCGTTATCATCAAGTGCTTAGAATATCTAAAATCATAACAAAATTTTCGTGCTTTCAAATTTTCGTGTCTTCGTGATTGGCTTTAAGTATTTCAGATATAAATCATAAAAAATCAAAGAGGAGAAAAAACATGGAAATTAAAGTACTGGGCCCCGGATGCCCTAAGTGCAAGCAGACCGAACAGAATGTAAAGGACGCAGTTTCTGAAATCGGTGTCGACGCAACGGTTGAAAAGGTAACCGATATCATGGAAATTGCCGGATACGGTGTTTTCGGCACCCCTTCTGTGATCATTGATGGTGAAGTTAAAAGCGTTGGCAAGATTCCCAGCAAAGAAGAAATCAAAACCTGGATTGAAAAATAGAAAACTAAATAAAAAAGGAGGAAAAAAATGGCTGAAGAATGTTGCACACCGGGAGGAAATATCATGATCCTGGCCTGCTCGGGCGGATCGAATGTCAGTCAGCTGAGCAACCAGGCGGCAATCGAACTGACACAGGAAGGATTCGGGAAGATGTTCTGCCTGGTCGGTATCGGCAGTCATACTGTGGATAAGGAGTTGATTGGGTGAAAACACTACGGTTGGGAATTTGTCTTCCACTCTTGATATGTTTATTTTTGTTCATACCGATTTCAGGAAATGTTTGGGCGGATGAATTTAAAAATCTGCCGGTCAAAGGGACGGTTACCCTGATCGATCTGGGGGCCAAAAAGTGCATTCCGTGCAAGATGATGGCGCCGATCCTGGAAAAGATGGAAAAAGTGTATAAAGGAAAAGCTGCTGTCGTGTTTATCGATGTTTGGGAGCACCGTGAACAGGCCCAGCGGTTTAGAATCAGGGCAATTCCCACACAGATCTTTTACGATAAAAACGGTAAAGAAGTGTATCGGCATGTTGGGTTTCTGGCTGAAAAAAATATTGTGGCACAACTGGAGAAGATGGGTGTCAAGTAAATCGTTATGATTGAATCATTTTTTTTGACGGTAAACGAGTGGATGGCCGGGGGCACCGCCATTACCGCCATGGGATGTTTCGCATGGGGAATGATCAGCGTGTTGTTCAGTCCGTGCCATCTGGCGTCGATTCCCCTCATCATCGCCTATGTGGGCGGCCAGCATCGGGCATTGACCCCCAAACAGGCGGGTTCTTATGCGGCCCTTTTTACATTGGGGCTGTTTATCACCATCACCGTGATCGGTATCGTTTGCACGCTACTGGGCCGGATGCTCGGAGACGTGGGGAATTACTGGCAGATTCTGATCGGCCTGTTACTGGTCTGGGTGGCCCTGGGCATGCTGGGTGTTGAAAAATGCACTATGTCCGGAAGCCTGGTGTATCGTTTAAACTTAAAGGGCCTGTTCGGCGCTTTTGCGCTGGGTCTGGCGTACGGGATTCTTTCGGGTTCCTGTACCTTCGGGTTTATCGCCCCGATTTTGGCCATCATCACGGTTCAGCAGAAAATGGTATCCGGGATTCTGTTTATTGTCCTGTTTGCCGTCGGCCACTGCCTGCCGATTGTAATCGCCGGGAGCTCGACTGCCGCGGTCAGGCGCCTGATGGAAAACAGTACGTGGCAAAACGCCGGCAACTGGTTCCGAAAAGGGGCAGGTGTTTGCATCGGACTTCTGGGCATCTATTTTATCGTGAATACATGGGTGGTATTGTGATATAATTCCTATAGCTTCCATTAGAATTGAAAGCGATCACGACACGCCTTTTTCTGCTCGGGGCTTCGGTATAAGCGACAATTTTGGATTTTTGGTTGAAATTATTAGGCGTAACGCGTTATTTTGGCTTCAGCCGTTGAAAATATGGAATGGATTACACAAAAAAACGCCTGCGGAGAGAAAAATGTATCGTGACCTTAAAGTGTTTTCCGGAAACTCAAACAAAGGGCTATCAAAAGAAATATGCAGGCATCTCAACATCCCCCTCAGCAAACTGGATATTTCGAGGTTTTCCAATGACAATCTGTTCGTACAGGTCAAGGAAAACGTGAGAGAAAAAGATGTTTTTGTCATTCAGTCCTTTAGCCGGCCTGTGAGCAATCACATTTTGGAACTGTTGATCACCCTTGATGCCATGCGCAGCGCTTCCGCCAAAAGAATCACCGCGGTGGTTCCATATTACTCGTACGCCAGATCCGACAAAAAGGATGCCCCCAGAATTTCCATCGCCGGTAGACTCATGGCGGACCTGCTCAAAACCGCAGGTGCCAAACGTGTGCTGACCATGGATCTCCATGCCGATTCGGTACACGGGTTCTTCAGCATTCCGGTGGATCACCTCACCGCCATTCCCATCATCTGCGACCATTTTCAAGGTCGTCTCGACATTTCAAATACCGTCGTTGTTGCAACGGACGCCGGCGGCGCCAAGAGAGCCGGGCGTTTTGCCCAAAAAATGAACACGTCCATGGCCATCATCGATAAGAGACGAATCAGTGATACGGATGTTGTTCAGGGATTGGTGGTGGGCGATGTGAAAGGAAAAGATGCAATTATTTTCGATGATGAAATTTCTACAGGGGGCACCCTGACAACTTCCGTAAAGACCCTTGAAAAGGCCGGGGTCAGAAAGATCTTTGTGGGCGCCACCCATCCTGTTTTGTCCGGGCCGGCTGTAAAGAACCTGAAAGACTCATCCATAGAAGAAATTGTCGTTACGGATACGGTGGAAATTCCGGATAATAAAAAGATGGAACAGTTAAACGTGCTGTCCGTGGGGCCTCTGTTTGCCGAGGCCATAAAGCGAATACACAGCGGTGAAAGTGTGGGAGCTCTGTTCAGCTGATCGCTTCCTTTTTGAGGATGTCATCCAGACGCGCATCCTTCGTATCTTGCCGGCGCTGTGCTTCAGCAGTATCCGCATCCTTTTTTTTAGTATCGAACATCCCTTTGAGATAGACCACTCTCTGCCGGCATGAACTCCTGTCCGCTTGATCAGGAGTTCATTAACAATTCGACTTGATCAAATTCTTTTCATTGGAAAGCATCCTATCTGGACGCTTCTAAAGCGTGCGCCGGTCGTTCCGAAATCCGTTCCGTCGATGGCGGTATTACCGCTTGGCGGCCGATGAAGCTCCCGATAACGTGCGGGAAGCCGTTGACTGGACGTTGAGGTCACTTTCGTTTTGATTTTTAATTGTTGAGAGGAGGAAGCTATTGATGAGCAACGATGCTGTTTTGAACGATGAACGAAAAATGACCAGTATTTTCGAGCGATTTCTGTCCCTATGGGTGGTGCTGTGCATTGTTGCCGGCATCCTGCTTGGAAAAATCGCCCCCGGCGTGGCCCAATACCTCGATGGCCTGGCCATCTATGTCAAGGGCGCGCCGGTGGTGTCCATCCCCATCGCAGTCTGTCTGTTTTTCATGATGTATCCCATCATGGTCAAAATCGATTTCGGCGAAGTCATTAAGGCGGGCAAGAGCGGAAAACCGGTGTTTTTGACCCTGTTCGTCAACTGGTGCATCAAGCCGTTTACCATGTACGGGATCGCCACTTTTTTTCTCGGCACGCTGTTTTACAATTTTATCGGTCCGGATTCCGTGGATTTGGTCAAGATGCCGTTCGGTCTCGACCTTCCGTTGGGTGCGACCTACGGAGCCGGTACGGTGGTGATGGCTGGTGGCGTCAAAATGCTCCAAGTGCCCCTTTGGCGCAGCTATCTTGCCGGTTGCATCCTGCTGGGGATAGCGCCGTGTACCGCCATGGTCTTGGTGTGGGGGTATCTGTCACGAGGCAATGACGGTCTGACTCTGGTAATGGTGGCCATCAACTCCCTGACCATGCTCGTTCTTTATGGTGTTCTGGGGGGTTTTTTGCTGGGTGTGGGACGGTTGCCGGTACCCTGGCAGGCGTTGCTGCTGTCCATCGGCATTTACGTGGCCCTTCCTTTGGTGGCGGGCTACCTTTCACGTAAGTGGATCATTTCTACTAAAGGTGAAACATGGTTTAAGGAAAAATTTTTACACGTTCTGACCCCCATTACGATTGTCTCGCTGCTCATTACCCTGGTGCTGTTGTTTTCCTTTAAAGGTGAGGTAATTATCAGCAACCCCCTGACCATCGTGTGGATCGCCGTTCCGCTCTTCGTTCAGACCATGCTCATTTTCTGGCTTGCTTACGGCCTTGCGCGGCTGCTGAATCTTCGCTACATGGACGCGGCTCCGGCTGCCATGATCGGGGCTTCCAACCATTTCGAAGTGGCCATCGCCACGTCCACCATGCTCTTCGGTCTGTCTTCGGGCGCTGCTCTTGCCACGGTGGTGGGTGTGCTGATTGAAGTCCCACTAATGCTCATGCTGGTCAAAATATGTTTGAAGACCGAACACTGGTTTTCTCGAGAGGTATAAGCATTCCGTTGAAAAAATACCGGTGATCCAAAAACAATTGGGATGTCTTAAATGATGCACCTATTCGGTGCTTGACCGCTTCTTAGTGTTTTGATAGAAAATGCTTATTTTGTTCTGTTTCGGATACCATACGTTCACTGCATATATTCGCCTGGGGCGGATGGAATTTTCAAAAGGCAAAGTTTCTTCTTAAAGGAGGAAATCGTGAAACCAAAACGACCCGTTATCCTCACCCTTGTTTTTATTTTTGCAACAATTTTTGCAGCTTCAACATACACCGTGGCCCAGGGACCGCCAAGTTGTCCGCCGGACAAAGCCCTCTGCGCACAGATGCTTAGATTCGGCAAAGAGGCATACGCTCGGGGAAAATACCTGGATGCAAAAGAATATTTCCGCAAAGCGGTCAAGGCGGATCCCACCTCTCTGACCGCCTGGCGTTACTACGATCAGACGGTGATCTTCGGATTGGCCGAGAAGGTGGAAAAGAATGCAAATTTAGTGCTGCCCGATGTCTCCACCCGGCAGGAACCGGGCGTCGGTTTGCCCCCGGCAGTCTCCCCGGCACCTCCGGAAGCCGCCACCGGCAAACCGGGAGTGAGCGAGTTTAAAATTGTCGAAGATGAAGGTTGTTAGGCGCTTTGAGGGGATGTCATGAACAATAAAAAGAAAAACAGCGTAGTGATCGAGATATTCAGAAACGGGTATCATACAATCTTTGATAACAACTGGCCCATATGGCTGGGCGGGCTGTTGATCGGCATCATGAGTGTCATCACCTTTGCCTGGGCCAGACCCTGGGGCGTGGCCGGCGGCCTGAGAAACTGGGGAGACGGGTTGTTGAGCCTGGTTGGTATTTACAAACATTCTCCCCTTTCTCCGTTACTTTCCACCAATTCCATCCTGACCTTGGGATTGCTTTGGGGCGCCTTTGGATCAGCGCTTTTATCCAAACAGTTCGCCATTCGCTCCGCTCCGCTTCTGGAGCTCTTTAAAGGTGTTGTGGGCGGGACACTGATGGGTATTGGCGCTGCAATGAGCGGCGGGTGCAATGTCGGCGGCTTCTATGCGGCTGTCAGTGCCCTGTCCGCAAGTGGTCTTGCCATGATGCTGGGCCTGATAACGGGCGCGTATTTGGGTCTTCGCTATCTGTACTGGGAAATGGAACATCTCCCTTCAGGGTCCGTGGGCGGCGGTGCGTCTTCAGAAAAAAAACAAAGGTTTGACTGGTTGAAATTAGAGCCTTATTTGGGTGCCGTCGTGTTCCTTGCCGCCATCGTTTGTGCATGGATTTATAGCAAAGAAGCCTATACCAGAGTCGGGGGGCTCCTTTTATGCGGCATCGCATTTGGATTTATTATTCAACGAACACGCTTTTGTTTTGTCAGAGGATTTCGTGAACCGTTCATGACCGGTGAATCGGAAGTTCCAAGGGCCATCGTCCTGAGCATGGTCATCAGCGTGCTCGGATTTGCCGCCCTTAAATGGACCGGGTTGCGGGGAGAAAATGTTTATGTGGCCCAGGCATTCTGGTTCGGTGCACTGGTGGGCGGAATTATCTTCGGGTTCGGCATGGTCGTGGCCGGCGGGTGTGGAAGCGGTTCGGTGTGGCGCGCCGGTGAAGGTCATATCAAACTTATGCTCGCTGTCATCTTTTTTGCGCTGTCCACGTCATTGTTCAAGACCTGGATTAGCAGTTCAAATGTTTTGAAGTCACTGATGGGTCACAAGGTCTTTTTGCCGAACTTTTTAACCTATAAATGGAGCCTGATTTTGATTATGGGCATCCTGTTTGGGTACTACCTCGTAACCACTTGGAACGAGGAGACGGAGAAATTTGTCGTGGAGTTATAAAGAATATCAGACGTCCTTCCGAAAAGGTTGACAATGCAGGATCGTGTCACTATATTTCATTCAATTGTTGAAACTTTTTAAAAAAAATAAATGAAAGGAAATACGGTTATGGCAAAGGGAATTATAGAAATAGGGGACAGCAGTTTTGATTCCGAGGTGCTTCAGGCTGAAAAACCTGTTCTGGTCGATTTTTGGGCACCTTGGTGCGGGCCATGCAGGGCCATCGGACCCATCGTCGAAGAACTCGCAGAAGCTTTTGGTGACACGGTCAAATTCACGAAATGTAATGTAGATGAAAACCCGGTTACGCCCACCAAATATGGCATAAAATCAATCCCCACACTTATTTTCTTTAAAGACGGAAAAGTCCTGGACAAAATTGTCGGTATCGTCGCCAAATCAAGACTTGAAGAGATGATAACGAATACATAACGGGAAACTTGCAGATGAAAAACGTTGATTACGATCTCGTTATTATCGGCGGTGGGCCTGCAGGGCTTGCCGCCGGTCTTTATGCGGCACGTGCCAGACTGAAGGTAATTTTGGTTGAAAAAGTCGTTGTCGGCGGGCAAATCGTTATTTCCGACTGGATCGAAAACTATCCCGGATTTCCGGAAGGACTCAGCGGTCCGGACCTGGTTCAGAAATTCACCGAACAAGCCAAAAGATTTGGCCTCAATATCGAAAATAACGCGGCAGTTTCTGTGGATCTGTCCGATCCGGTCAAGAGGATCGTTTTTAACGACAGAACCGTTACGACACACACCATTATTATTGCAACCGGTGCTTCTCCCAAAAAACTGGATGCCCCCGGCGAAGAAATGTTTTACGGCAAAGGCGTCTCTTCTTGCGCTACCTGTGATGCTCCGTTCTTTAAAGACCGCATCGTTGCTGCGGTGGGCGGCGGCGATACCGCTGTAAAAGAGAGTTTATTTCTGACCAGATTTGTTAAAAAGGTCTACCTTATTCATCGAAGAGACCGGTTACGTGCAGAGATGATTCTTCAGGAACAGGCATTGGCCAATGAAAAAATAGAAATTATATGGGATTCTGTATTGACAGGCATTCAGGGTTTTACCAATGTAGAAAATATTACCGTTCAGAATGTCAAAACAAAAGAAGAAAAAACACTTTCCGTGGATGGCTGTTTTATATGGGTGGGTGAGATGCCCAATACAAAATTTCTGGCCGATGGGATCAAATTGGATGAAAAGGGTTTTATTGTGGCAAACTTAAATATGGAGACTTCGGTTCCCGGAGTATTTGTGGCCGGCGATGTCAGAAACACCCCTTTACGCCAGGTTGCAACCGCTGTGGGTGACGGTGCTGTTGCTGCTTTCTCAGCAGGACATTACATAGAAAACCTAAAGAAATGAAACGGATTATCTCTTTACTTCTGGTTTCATTGCTTGCAATTTCCGGGTGTGCTTGGTTTGAGGCCAAGGAAGATAGAACTGCCCAGGAACTTGTAAGCGATGGGATGGATCAATTCAATAACGGAGACTATAAAAAAGCGATAGAATCCTTTGAGAACCTGAAAGATTGGTATCCTTTTAGCAAATTCGTGATTCTTGCGGAACTTAAAACAGCCGATGCGTATTACCATTTAAAAAATTATGAAGAGGCTGTGGCCGGATATGAAGAGTTTGAAAACCTTCATCCCCGCAATGAAGCCATTCCTTATATCATCTATCAGACCGGGCTCTGTTATTTTGAGCAGATCGATACCATTGACAGAGATCATACCCCAGCCAATAAGGCACTGGAAATTTTCATGCGCCTCCAAAAGCAGTTCCCAGGGGATTTATATGCAAACAGAGCTGAAGAAAATATTAAACAATGCATTAAAATGCTTGCCGGGCATGAATTTTATGTGGCGTTCTATTATTTTAAGCGCAAGCATTACAAATCAGCCCTGAGCCGTTTCAAGTGGGTCCTCGCCAATTATCCGGATGTGGGGGTTCACGAAAAAGCGCTTCAGTATATTGCGCTCTGTGAAGATCTGTTAAAAAAACAAGCGGAAAAATAGGAAAAAATCTTTACATTCATAATGTTGTGATGTATAAAACCGAGTTCTCATACCCTAAATGAGCACAAAAAAATAAAAGAGAACCCATTGAACCTTGTGCATTCCGACGTTCACCCAATTAGGGTTTTAGATTTAAAAGGAGTCATGACCATGTCCAAAATATGTGAAATATGTGGTAAGAAACCGATGGTTGGCCACAATGTAAGCCATGCCCATAATTTAACGAAACGCCGATTCAATCCAAACCTGCAGCGGGTGCGAACATTGCAAAACGGCAGGGTCAAAAGAATGGTCGTCTGTACCACCTGTATAAAATCGGACCATATCGTTAAAGCGCCCTAGACCGCAGAAGATCCTGCCCCTCGGATTAGTTGTCTATTCTCATTACTTCCTGAATATGTTTTATCTTTTTGATGGACAGCAGAATTTTGTTTAATTGGTCGATATCTTCAACGGTGATGGTAAAAAAACTGTCTACCATTTTGTTTTCCCGTGTCTCGGTGTTTGCGCTGATTATATTTGCCCCGTTTTTACTGATATTGGCTGCAATATCAGCGAGTAATCCTACCCTGTCGTAAGAACGAACCCGGATCTTTACAGGGTATGCATCTGCAATATCCACATTCCACTCCACGTCAATTTGCCGCTCGGGACTCATTTTCAAGGCATTGACACAACTGGTTCTGTGAACGGTAACTCCGAAACCTCGCGTAATATAACCGGTAATCGGATCACCGGGAACCGGCTGACAGCATCTGCCGAACTTGATAAGGATGTCATCGACGCCTTTTACCATCACCCCCGCTTTCAGCTTCTTTTTCCGAACGCGGCCGATGATTTTGTTCAGTATCGATTCGTCTTCTTCACCCTCGGGTTTCGGCACGATCTTCCGAATGATCTGAAGCGGGGTAGTTTTTCCGTAGCCGACACTTGCAATGAGATCGTCGATCTTCTTGAAGCCGAAATGCTCCACCACCTTTTCCATTTCTTCTGATTTCAGTAGGGTATTGAAATTGAGGCGGTATTTGCGGAAGGCCTTTTCACACATCTCTCGGCCAAGTGTGATACTCCGTTCTTTTTCCTGAATTTTGATCCACTGTCTGATCCTGGATCGGGCTTTGACGGTTTTGACAAAATTGAGCCAGTCTTTGCTGGGGTGGTGTTTTTTGGATGTGATGATCTCCACCGTATCACCGGTTTTTAATTCATATGGCAAGGGGACAATACGACCGTTTACTTTGGCACCGGTGCACTGATTCCCGACTTCTGTGTGAATTGAATAGGCAAAATCTACCGGTGTTGCACCTCTGGGAACCGTTTTAATTTCCCCCCGGGGCGTAAAAATATAAACATCATCCGGAAAGAGATCGATGCGGACATTTTCCAAAAATTCATCTGGATTTTTAAAATCTTCCTGGTTTTCTACAAGGTTTCGTATCCAGGAGAATGCTTTGTTGGTCTTCTCATCGAATAGAAGACCTTCCTTATAACTCCAGTGGGCAGCAATGCCCGATGAGGCGACCTTCTCCATCTCCCAGCTTCGAATCTGTATCTCTATTCTTTCACCCACCGGCCCGATAACGGTGGTATGGAGGGACTGGTACATGTTCGGCTTGGGCACACCGATATAGTCCTTGAACTTTTTAGCCACCGGTTTCCAAAGAGAATGGATCAAGCCGAGGACTTCATAGCACTGAGGTATTGAATCGAGGATTATTCTAAAGGCAATAATATCGTATACTTCGTCAAAAGAAAGATTTTGGGAGACCATTTTTTTATAGATGCTGTAAAAATACTTGTATCTGCCGCTGACCTCACCTTTAAGATTGTGTTCATCCAACTTATTCTCGATGAGATTTTTGACCGTTTCGATATATTTTTCGCCTTCCTCTCGATCTTGGTTTACAAGGCTTTCAATCTTGGAATATTCCTCGGGTTCAAGATACATGAACGATGTATCTTCGAGCTCCTTTTTTATCCAATAAATACCGAGACGTCCGGCAATGGGGGCGTAGATGTCGAGGGTCTCCTGTGCAATTTTTTTCCGTTTTGCCTCCGAGTGAAACCTTAATGTCCTCATATTGTGAAGTCGATCCGCCAGCTTGATCAAAATGACCCGAATATCGTCCGCCATGGCGAGGATCATCTTTCGGATGCTTTCGGCCTGGCGTGCCTGAGAGCTGCTGTCAAAGGGGAGCACACTCAGCTTGGTCACGCCCGAGACAATATGGGTCGTCTCCTTTCCGAACAACTCATTTATCTCTTCCAGGGTGGCGTGGGTATCTTCCACCACATCATGCAACAGACCGGCCGCAACACTGACAACGTCGAGGTTCATGTCCGCCAGAATGCCGGCCACCGCCAGGGGATGGTACAGATAGGGTTCACCGGAGAGGCGAACCTGACCATCGTGGACTTTGGCGGAGAAAATATAGGCACGATCGATGATGTCAAGATCGCCATCCGGGTAATACCCGGTAACTTTATCGATTATGTCGTTAATACGGATCATGGGATAAATTAATACGCTTTTGCAAAGACCACCCGTTCAGTGCTGGAACTGTCACAGCATATACACTTGCCGTTTTCAGAGGGGTTGTCCAGGGGAATGCATCGGATGGTAACACTCAGATCTTCCTTTATTTTCGACTCGCACTGATCCTTTCCGCACCAGTGGGACAGCGCAAATCCACCGTGGATTTCAGGTTTTTCCAGGTTGTCGGGCGTGAAAAATTCATAGAATTCTTTATTGTCATCGATGGCAAGGGTATTGGCTTTCCGAAATGACCGGGCACGTTCAAAAAGTGCGTCCTGTATTTCGTCCAGGATTTTGACGATATCCCCAACAAAATGATCCCGTTGGAGAGATACCTTGTCTTTATGCCCCTTGTCTCTCCGACCCACATACACGGAATTTTCGGCAATATCTCTGGGACCGATTTCCACCCGGACCGGAACCCCTTTTTTTATCCATTCCCATCCCCTGGCACCGCCGATGTCCCGTTCATCGACTTCCACAACCAGACGACGATGATGATAGAATTTATCCTTCAGCTCTTTTTCCAGACTTCCCACATAGGCCATCACCTTCATCCGGTCCTCGGGTTTTCGGATAATGGGCATCAAAACTACGTGTGAGGGCGCGACTTTGGGCGGAAGAATGATGCCGTCATCGTCGCCATGGGACATGATGAGTCCCCCGATCAGTCGTGTGGATGCACCCCACGAAGTTGTCCAGGCGTAATCTTCCGTTTCTTGGGCGGTCTGATACTTTATTTCTGAAGCCCTGGCAAAATTTTGTCCCAAAAAATGTGAGGTGCCCGCCTGCAGGCCTTTTTTGTCCTGCATCATGGCTTCGATACACAAGGTGTCAACAGCCCCGGGGAATCTTTCGGAAGCCGTTTTTCTTCCTTTGATGACCGGCATGGCCAGGAATTCTTCGGCAAGTCTTGCATAAACATCGAGCATCATTTGCGTCCGTTCTCTGGCTTCTTCTGCCGAAGCGTGGACCGTGTGGCCCTCCTGCCACAGGAATTCGCTGGTCCGCAAGAAAAGACGGGTTCGCATCTCCCATCTGACAACATTTGCCCACTGGTTAATCAGAATGGGAAGATCGCGATAGCTCCCCACCCATCTGGAAAATGATTCTCCGATGATGGTTTCAGACGTCGGTCGGACAATCAGAGGTTCATTCAGCGGGCCTGCGGGTTCAAGTTTGCCGACGGCGTTTTTCTCAAGTCTGTGGTGTGTAACAATAGCACATTCTTTTGCAAAGCCTTCCACATGCTCAGCTTCTTTTTCTAGAAAGGAAAGGGGTATAAAAAGCGGAAAATATGCATTTTTTACCCCGGTTTCCTTGAACATGTCATTGAGTGCGCCCACGATATTTTCCCAGAGGGTATATCCCCAGGGTTTTATCACCATACATCCTCTCACCGGTGAACGTTCAGCCATATCCGATGCTTTGATTACCTGCTGATACCATTCCGGATAATCTTCAGTTCGCGTTGGTGTAATTGCAGTTTTGATTTGTTTTCCCATTCTGAAGTCCTTTAATTCGTGTAATACATTATATCTTTATTTCTTTAAAATGTTGTCCCGAAATTTTTAGCATGAAATCGAATCGATTAAGGTTTTTTCATAGTGATTCCAAACTCTTTCGAAGGGTCTCCAGTGAAAAATTCAACCCAACCTGAAGCCCGTTTGAAATCGATTGGTTTTAAAGAACGACACGATGACGGATTCGTCAATCTCTCAATTCATCAAGTTTATCAACTTCAGCCAGTAAAACATCCACAAGTTTGTCTTCAGGAACCTTTTTTATGACCTTTCCTTTCTTGAACAGAATTCCTGTTCCATCACCGCCGGCAATCCCGATATCCGCCTCTCTGGCCTCTCCAGGACCGTTTACCACGCAGCCCATGATGGCAATCTTAATGGGCAAGGGCTTTAACAACAAAGCCTTTTCGACACGTTCTGCGATATCGAACAGGTCAATTTTACATCGGCCGCACGTGGGGCAGGAGATAATGTCAGGTCCGTATCGCCGGATTTCGAGTGCTTTGAGAATTTCAAAGCCGACCCTGATCTCTTCCACCGGGTCCCGGGTCAAAGAAACACGGAGGGTATCTCCAATACCCTCAGCAAGAAGCATCCCTATCCCCAGAGACGACTTGACGATTCCGGAATAGAGCCCCCCCGCCTCTGTGACACCCACATGAAGCGGCAGATCGGTCTTTGACGAAATGAGCCTGTATGCCGCTACGGTACGATGGACATCCGAAGCTTTGATTGAAATTTTTAAATTCTGAAAATCGAACGACTTTAATAAATCAATATGCCGCATAGCACTTTCAGCCATGGCTTCAGCGGTTACCCCATTATATTTTTTCAGGATGTCTTTTTCAAGGGAGCCTGAATTAACCCCGATCCGGATGGGGATGTCGAAGTCGGCTGCACAATCGACTATGGCTTTGACCTTTTTTTCACTGCCGATATTTCCGGGGTTTATCCGCAGGCCGTCGGCGTCTGATTTAACCGAAGCTATGGCCAACCGGTAATCAAAATGTATATCCGCTATAATCGGTATGGAAATCCTTTGTTTGATCGAAGAAATCGCCTTGGCAGCTTCAAGGTCAGGTACGGCGACTCTGACAATTTCACACCCGGCCTTTTCCAGGCGATGTATTTGTGAAACCGTTTTCGGAATGTCCTGAGTAAATGTATTGGTCATGGACTGCACCACAACAGGGGCGGTTCCGCCCACCCTTACAGTCCCGATCTTGATCTGGCGCGTTTTTTTTCGTTTTATTATAAAAGGCATAAAGGCTTGCTATTGAAATAGGGATTTTTTTCCGAAAAACCATATAAATAACAGACTGCTCGTTTAAGTTCAACCTAAATCCTTTACGAACTGTTTTCGGAAAAAAGTCGGCAAGCAATAATTGCAAAGAAAAACACCGATGTTGTATTTGGGTTGTAAAAAAGATGACGGTATAATAACCATAAAAAAAGGATCATTTCCAAAAGAGTTGGTGATCCTAAAACTCTTTTTCCTGTGAATTGAGAGAAGAACCTGTAAAAATAAAAAAATTATGAAAGGATCGTGAGATGAATGTTGATAAGCGCAATGAATTTTCTGCAAAACACGGACCGGATGCAGCGCCGGATCGTTTCATTGAAGAAGAAATTTTAAAGCAGGGGGAAAACAAAAAAATTCCCTGTGCGAAGGCATTTGAAATTGCAAGAAAGTTGCAGGTTTCACCCGATACCGTGGGAATGACCATCGACCTGATGAACTTCAAATTGACGAAATGCCAGCTTGGGTTGTTTGGGTATCAGCCCCAAAAAAAAATTATCAAGCAATCGGATCGTGTCACAGAGGATTTGAAAAATGCCATTGCGGATCAGCTTGTCCAAGGGAGACTGTCCTGCCGAAGGGCATGGGATATCGCATCCGGTTTAAAGGTCGGAAAAATGAAAGTCAGTGGTGCCTGCGAAGCCATGGACGTCAAGATAACGGGGTGTCAACTGGGAGCATTCTAGTCTAATTCCAAGTGCTCTGATTTATAAGTACGATGACGCATTTTTATCTGGACACTATCCCGTATAAGCTGAAGTCCAAAAGTTTGAAGTTTGAAGTGAGCTAAAGCCCGCCCTGGTGCGTATCGTTCATATCGTGATCTGACCTATGAACCATTACAAACGTAACTTTTTGAGTACAAAGTATTGGTGATCGGTCTGGGCCAGGGTTGAGGAAAGCGCTTTCAGCGTCGTCAATTATAATTAAAATTGATAGAATACCTTAA
>Ga0209013_10002119_pt1 | contig 18101 bp, 14 predicted proteins | sample Cruoilmetagenom2_FD_187291 | JGI IMG/M metagenome (GOLD analysis project Ga0209013, IMG submission 187291) | Oil polluted marine microbial communities from Coal Oil Point, Santa Barbara, California, USA - Sample 2 (SPAdes) (version 2) | ecosystem: Environmental > Aquatic > Marine > Oil seeps ...
CCCCCCTGCGTCGTCGCTTCGCTCCTCCGCGTCCCCCCGTCCTTCGGCCGAGGGGACAGAAGAAGGCTTGGGTTCGGGCTCCGGTTCGGAACTAGCAGCAGGCAGTTGGTCACTCTCCTGCTCCCCGACGTCATCCTCGGCAGCGGGGTCTCTGAGTTGAGCGAAGAGCCCGGCCAGCGGATCCCGTGTGGGTTCAGCTTCGGATTCGGGTTCGGAGCTGGCGGCTGGCAGCTGGTTGCTCTCCTGACCCCCTCCGTCGCCTGCGGCGACACCTCCCCCTGAGGGGGAGGAAGAAGACTCCGAATCGGGTTCGAGTTCCGGTTCCCGTTCGGGTTCGGACTCGGGTTCGGGCTGGGGTTCGGGATCCGCCTGGGGATTGGCCACCGGAGACGGGCGACCCTCCGACCCCCCTGCGTCATCGCTTCGCTCCTCCGCGTCCCCCCGCCCTTCGGCCGGGGGAACAGAAGAAGACTCCGGTTCGGGCTCGAGTTCGGGTTCGGCTTCCCGCTGGAGGCTGGCAGCTGGCAGCTGGTCGCTCTCCTGACCCCCTCCGTCGCCTGCGGCGACACCTCCCCCTGAGGGGTAGGAAGAAGACTCCGGCTCGGGATCTAGGTCGGGCTCGGCTTCGGGTTCCGGCTGGAAGCTGGCGGCTGGTAGCTCGTTGCTCTCCAACCCCCCTGCGTCGTCGCTTCGCTCCTCCGCGTCCCCCCGCACTACGGCCGGGGGGACAGAAGAAGACTCCGGCTCCGGTTCGCTCTCGGCTTCCGGCTGGAGGCTGGCAGCTGGCGGCTCGTCGCTCCCCGTCTTCCTCATCGCTTCTATTTCGGCGACCATCGCGTCGGCGTCTACCGGCTCTGTGCTCATTGCCCGGGTGGCAGAGACGATCTTGACGGATCCCTCATCGTCGGGCCAGTGGGTCCGCGCGTCCTCGGTGTCTTCGACAGTCGCAACGGGTGCCGTTGGCTCCGAGATCGGCGCATCGGGGACGCCGGTTGATTCGGATTTCGTCTCTGTGCCGGCGATCGTGGCTCGGGCATCCTCCAACTCGGCCATCAGCTCGGCACGTCTCACTTCAAGCGCCCTCGCCCGCTCTTGGGCAACCTCGGCCTGTCGACGTGCCGTCGACATGATCGACTCAGATTCCTGACGGGCCGCAGCGACAAGCCGTTCGGCTTCCTCGCGAGCTCCGCCGACCGATTCGTCGCGCTCTCTTCTGGCATCCCCCACCAGACGGGACGACTCCCTCTCCGCATCGGCCTGGGTGAAGAGGGCTCGCTCGGTCGCTCCGATGGCGACCGCGTCGCTCTCTGCCACGGCAGACGACAACATCTCGCTGCCGGCTTCCCAAACACTTCGACGAACCTCGTATGCGTCGGCTCGCGACGACACACGGAGTGCACGAGATTCTTCATCGGCTTCTGCGCGCCACCGAGCAGCATCATCGCTCGCCCGTGATCGCATCTGCTCGGCTGCGACCCGCGCTTCCTGCAAGATTCGTTTCACTTCTTCACCGACAACATCCAACTCGGTAGCAAGATCGGTCGGGCGAGAGAGGCCCAGTTCGCTCAGATTGCTCTCGAGGTTCTGGATGTGCCGCTCGAGCGCGTTGATACGCGCCTCGTTCTCTTCGCGGTATGCGTCGACCTGCCGGCGGTCGTATCCCTTGCGGGCTAGCGGGAACACATCGGCCCGCGCTTCATGGGAGGTGGAATCGTCCATGAGGCCAGAGTAACGAGGCTTCCCTACCGTCCCGGGTATTCGACACCATCAGGCGCCATTCGGTCACTCGAAACCGAGATAGTCCAGCGCATCGTCGATCGTCTCGACCCGCACCACGATGATCCTGTCCCCTGCGGCAGCAACGGCGTCGTCATAGTTGTTCGCTGGGATGAAGACGACGGTCGCCCCTGCATCGATCGCTGCGTGCACCTTCTGCGTCACTCCCCCGATCGCTCCGACGGCGCCATCGTGAGAGATCGTTCCCGTACCGGCCATACGAAGTCCACCGGTGAGGTCTTCCTCAGTGAGTTGGTTCATGATCTCGAGGGTGAACATCATCCCGGCCGAGGGGCCGCCGATGTTCTGCGAGTCCATGTCAACTTCGACGGGGAACTCGATAATCGGCTCGTTGTTGTCGAGTAGCACACCGACCATCGGTTTCGAGGGGTCATCGACGTGAACTCCAAGGACGATATCAACATCGACGACCTCAACCTCTCCCGAGCCCTCGATGGCCCGCTCGACCGAGAGAGCAATGCGGTCACCGATCTCCCTGCCGGCCAGATCGTCGATCACATCGGAGCGGAAAGCTACTTCATGCCCGTCGATGCCGATGATGACGTCATCAGCAAGCAGCACACCGTGCGCTGCCGAGTCCGGAATGGTCTCGATCACCAGGGCACCTGTACCAATGTACGTGGGTTCGTACCCGAGTTCGGTGAGCGCCACGAACTGTGCGTTGGTCTTCGACTGCTCCATGCGTGCGAGGTTCTCCCTGCGAAGATCCTCGGGCGATACGTCGGGGGGTCGGATGTTCTGGCGAGGCGCCACGGCGACCTTCGGATTGACCTGTGCTGCGACGTATTCGAAGAGGTTGGCTTCACGAAGCGAGACGGTCAGGAAGAACATCTCGCCGTCGATCACCTCATCCTCGCCCACGACGTGCACGAAATCAGACGTGTCGTAGACCGGTCCCGGCGACAGCGTGTAGTACGCCACCTTGATCGGCCAGGCGATGGCGATGGCGATTCCGATCACCATGAACACGGCAGCGAGGACGAACGGCCACTTGGGAATGCGGTAGCGCTCGGGTGCGCCGGGTTCAGGCGTGTCCGAGCGGTCTGTTTCCATCAGAATCGTGTCGTCCATCTTCGGCGAGGTTACCGATGATCGCGATTTGCCACGGCGATCAGGCGATTCGACGACCCGCGATCAGATCGGCTTGAACGACGATTCGGTATCTCGCTGATCCCCTGGGATGACAGGCGAACATGGTGACGATCGGCCTGCCGACGTCGTATGAGATCCAGAGTTCGTCGGGTTCGACCACGAAGCTATCCGAGACCTTGTACATGACCTCGAAACCCGACCCGTCTTCCACGTAGACCAGATCGCCGCTGTCGAGTCGATCGAGGCCCCAGAACGGTCGAGAGTGGGTTGTCCGATGCCCGGCGAGCACCATGTTCCCCTGTCCCCCCGGTGCAGACGTCCCTGCCCACTGCGCCACACCACGATCGATCACGGACAATGCGATACCCGATCGAATCGTCTCGTCGAGGTCGATCGCAGGGATCCTGATCCTCGACACGACGACGCCGGACTGTTGGGTGCGGTGGAACGAAGGTTGGCGGGCCGAAGACGGGGCGGCTCCTTCGGATGACGCGGCCACCGCGGGCAGCGCCACGAACGCGCTGAAGACGAGGCCGAACACAGCCATGAAACGGATTGCCGATCGCACGAGTCTCATTGTCGTCCACATCGGCTGTTACCGACTCCTCCTTGAGGCGCTAGACAGCCACGACCCGAGAGAAGGACCGAACATGCAGGCTCTCCATCCGAACGTCATCACCGGCGTCACGTTCCCCCGCAGGGCCGCGACAACGGCCGCCCTTGTCATCGGGTTCGCTTTGATCACCGCGGCGGCGGCACAGATCCGGGTTCCCCTTCCCGGAACGCCCATCGCCATCACAGGCCAGACCTTCGGTGTTCTCCTCGCCGGTGCCGCACTCGGATCCCGGGCCGGCGCAGGGAGCATGCTCCTGTACGTATCCCTGGGAGCGATCGGGTTTCCCTTCTTCGCCGGTGGTGAAGGCGGTTGGACATACGCGACGGGCGCATCGTTCGGCTACCTCATCGGATTCGTCGTAGCTGCGAGTCTCGTCGGTCAACTCGCCGAGCAGCGCCGAGATCGGGCGATCCGAACGGCAATCCCCGCCTTCCTACTCGGGAGTGCCGCCGTCTACACGCTCGGCGTCACGTGGTTGTGGGCCACCGTCGATGCGATCCCCACGTTCGGAGCCGCACTGAGTGCGGGCTTCTACCCATTCATCGCAGGAGACCTGGTGAAGGCAGTTGCTGCAGGTCTGCTGCTCCCCGCTGCGTGGTGGGCAGTGGACCGGGCAAACAGGTAACAGGCAACAGGCAACAGGCAACAGGCGACAGGCGACAGCTTTGACCCCCTCCGCCTCGCTTCGCTCGGCACCTCCCCCTGAGGGGGAGGAAGAGGAGTGCTCGGGTTTCGTGCCTCAGATCGAGGTCCTACTCACAGCTCACAGCTCATAGCTCATAGCTCGTAGCTTCCTACAGATCCATCTCTTCGCCCAGGTAGGCCTTGATGACGTTCGGGTCGCTCTGCACGTCTGAGGGGAGCCCAACGGCGATTCGTTCGCCGAAGTCGATGACCATCACGCGATCGGCGATGTCCATTACGAGTCCCATGTCATGTTCGACGAGGATCATCGCTATCCCGAGCTCTTCGCGGATGTCGAGAATGAACCGGGCCATGTCCTCAGTCTCCTCGAGATTCATTCCGGCGACCGGTTCGTCGAGCAACAGCAACTCCGGCTCCATCGCCAGAGCACGGCCGAGCTCCACCCGCTTCTGAATCCCGTACGGCAGCATCGCCACGGGGTACTTGCGCCAGCGAGCGATCTCGAGGAAGTCGATGATGTCCTCGACCACCGCCCGGTTCGCGAGCTCTTCCTTCTTCGCCGGTCCGATCCAGAGAGCCCCGTCCCACCAGGACGTCTTCGTCCGAACATGGCGTCCAAGGGTGATGTTCTCGAGCACGGTCATGTGGGCGAAGAGCTCGATGTTCTGGAACGTGCGGGCTACACCGAGGTCGGCGATCCGATCCGGTCTCGTCCCCAGGATGTCTTCATCCTTCCACCGAATCAAGCCCTCCTGCGGTTTGTACAGGCCGTTGAGGCAATTGAAAATGGACGTCTTCCCAGCACCATTCGGGCCGATGATCGCGAAGAGCTCTCCGTCGTCGACGTGGAAGCTCACACCGTCGAGAGCCTTCAGTCCCTTGAAGGCCAGGCTCACATCACTGAATTCGAGAAGGTGGTCGTAGTCACCGTGCCCGGTCGCACTGTCGAACTGGAGCGTCGTTCGGCGTGTCGTCATGACAACCACCGCTTCCGCCGCTTGTAGTGCTTGACGTCACGGAACGACTTCCGTTCCCCTTCACCGTGGAGCCCGAGGTAGAACTCCTTCACGTCCTCATCTCCGAGGAGTTTCCTTGGATCCCCGTCCATGACGATCTTCCCGGTCTCCATGATGTAGCCATAGTTCGCGATGGACAGCGCCATGTTGGCATTCTGCTCGATCAGCAAAACTGACACGCCCTGACGGTTGATATCCACGATGATGTCTCGTATCTGCTGCACGAGCATCGGGGCCAGCCCGAGCGTCGGTTCGTCGAGGATGAGCAGCTTCGGATCGGCCATGAGCGCACGGCCGATCGCGAGCATCTGCTGCTCACCTCCCGACAGGTATCCGGCGGTGTCTTTCCGTCGTCCTTGCAGCACGGGGAACAGATCCATGACCCGTTCATGAGCCGCAGACACTGAGGAGCGACTGGAGTTGGTGAAGGCACCGGCTCGGAGATTGTCATCGACGCTCATCTCTGAGAAGATCCGCCGTCCTTCGAGCACCTGGGAGATCCCCATCCGAACAATCGCCGCCGGGTCCTTGCCGTCGATGCGATCACCCTCGAAGGTGACGGACCCCTTCGTGATGTCTCCATCGTGGACGTCGAGGATGCCCGTGATAGCGCGCAGCGCCGTCGTCTTGCCTGCGCCGTTCGCTCCCAGCAGGGCGATGATCTCGTCATCCGGCACGGTCAGCGACAAACCACGAAGCACGAGGACGACGTCGTTGTAGACGACCTCCAGGTTGGCTACTTCGAGCATCCGTTCCTCTTACCTTCGTGTTGTCTTCGTGTACTGGTCGGTGGGTGGCCGGACCCGGAGGCCCGGCCACCCATCATCGGTTCGCTTAGAACTGGAAGCAGGCCTCCTGGAAGTCGAAGTCCTTGGCGGTCGGACCGACGAAATCCGACTCGACGATCTCGGAGCCGGAGCCACCGGCTTCGAGATTCGCTACCGACGGACGCCACAGCGTGACGACACGCTGGATCTGATCGGCAGTGCTCCCGGTGTAGTTCTCCGGGGGAGCCATGCCCTGGAAGTCCACGTTGTCGAGCGTCCTGAGCGCTGCCAGCACACCGGCACGGGTCATGTCGCCGCTCGCATAGGCCGCTTCGAGAGCAGCATGCACGAGCATCGCTTCGACGACGCCGAGACCGACGTAGTCGTTCGCTGGGATGTCGGCGCCGGACGCCTCGACGAGCTGCATGGTCAACGCCATGCCGGCCGAATCTCCGCCCCACGGCTGCATGTAGAAGGTTCCGTACCAATCACGCTGGATCGCGTCGGCGATCGGTGACACAAGGAACGCCGGGTTGTACGTCGGACCCGAGCCGGACCACTTCGCTTCGAAACCCTGCTGGAGGGCAGCGCCGTAGACCTCTGAGAACGTACCCGGCGTCGTGGTGACGTACACGAGGTCGGCACCGGACGCGACGATCGCATCGGCAACCGGTTTCTGGTCCTGACCAGGAATGATGGTGCCGGAGCCGTCATAGACAACTTCGATACCATTGATCTCGGCCCACATGAGCGCGCCTGCCATCGGGTCGAGACCGAAGTCGCCGGGGATCGATGCAATCGCGAGCGTCGGCGCGTCGTTGCCTTCTTCGGCTTCAACAGAAGCCATCCAATCGAGACCGTTCATCGCCTCGAGACAGTACGGATTTCCTGTGTGGAGCACGGTCGGGGCGATGTTCGTATCGGTCCATCCCGAGTACCAGGTCGCAGGAACGGCGATCATGCTGTCCTCTACGAGGGCATCGGAGATGGCCAGGGTCTGGGGCGATCCCGTCGTATGGCTGATCGCAACAACGAGGTCACGGATCTCGTCGTAGGCAGCGATGTGCTGCTCGACCTGGTAATTCGTGTCGCGGGTCTCCATCAGCACTTCCATGCCGCCGATTCCGCCGTTGCCGTTGACCCACGCCCAGTACATCTGCTGTCCGGCGAGGATCGGGCCGACAAGCGGGGCGAACGGTCCGGTGAGGTCCGCCGTCTGCCCAATCGTGATCGTTCCCGCCTCGAGGTCGACGCCGAAGTCGGTCTTGACTTCCATCGTCTCACCGCCGGCGGCGGTCGTCTCCGTCGCTGCTGTTGTCTCCGTAGCGACCGTTGTCTCCGTCGCTGCAGTCGTCGTCTCTGTTTCGCCGCCGCTTGCCGCGGTGGTCGTCGTGTCGTCGCTGTCGCTGCTACAGGCTGCTGCAACGAGCCCCAGAGCGAGCACTAGAACGAATATCCTCAGTTTCCTCATGCGTTTCTCCTCATGCCCGATCTCACGCCCTGGCCAGGGACGATCGGACGGTTGCTAGTAGGTGAATGGCCACGATTTCCAGTAGTTGCGTACTCGGATCCAGATACCGTAGAGGCCGAGCGGTTCGAAGATCAGGAACCCGATCAGCAGCAGTCCGTAGAGGAAGAGATTGAACTGCCCGATGTTGAGACCGGGAGAAGTACCGGGGAGGGTGGAGACGATCCCTGGATCGTCCAGTCCGGTCGATACGAAGATCCCGGCGAACCATGAGAAGAAGCCGCTTCCCGACTCGGCCACGGAGGCGAGGAAGCCGGTGAAGTCCTGCACGATCCTCGGGAGCAGAATCACGAACGCCGAGCCGAGAAGAGCGCCCGAGACGGTTCCAATTCCACCGATGAGCAGGATGGCAACGAACTGGATCGACATGAACAGAGAGAACCCTTCCGGGACGAGACGGCCGACGAAGGCTCCGAGGATCGCACCCGTCAGCCCCGCGAAGCCTGAAGAGAGGGCGAACGCGATCAGCTTGTGCTTCGCTTCCGCGACACCCATCACCTCTGCGGCGATGTCCCGATCCCGGATCGCCATGAACGCACGTCCGGTTCTCGTCCTCTGGATGTTCTTCGCGATGATCACCGCGATGACCACGAAGACGAGCAACAGGAAATAGGTTTTCGCCTCACTCGTCACGTCGATGCCGAACCATGAGCCATCGGTCGTGAAATCCAGGAACGGAACCTCCTCCTTCCAGAAGCGGAATTGGAACGAGGGGAACTTGCGGCCGGCCTGGGCTCCGCCGGTAATGAACGGCGTGCTCCGGAAGATCCACTCGCCGAAGAAGACCAGACCGAGTGTCACGATCGCGAGGTAGATGCCCCGAACTCGCACGGCGGTCGGAGCGATCAGCGCTCCGACGAGCGCTGCCACGATGCCTGCGGCTGGCAGCCAGATCCACATGGGCAGTCCCAGGCCCCACGTGGACTTACCGACTTCGCCGCCGAGGACCGCGGCGGTATATGCGCCGATGCCGACGAAGAACGCCTGGCCGAGGGAGACCTGGCCTGCGAGGCCGGACAGAATGTGGAGGCCGAGCGCCCCGATGGCGAAGATCGCGACGCGACTGAGAAGCTTCAGCCAGTCGTTGTCGGCGAGGAATCCGAGGCCGGGGATCACACCGAACGGAAGAATCACCAGGAAGCCGAGGAAGACGAGCGCGGCGATCTTCTGCGTCCAGGTGGGCAGCAGCGCCATCTCCGAGGAGTACGAGACGTAGAGGCGAGGGCGGGTTCTCATACTCGGCGGATCTCTTCGGTACCGAACAGACCGTATGGCCGAACCAGGAGGACCACGAGCATGACGAGGTATGGCATCACGCCGGCGAACCCGAGACCGAGGAACGAGAAGGTCGCACCGGTGAGATACGCACCGGCATACGACTCAGCGAGTCCAACGATGAAACCGCCGACGACGGCTCCTGTGATCGAATCAAGCCCCCCGATGACGATCGCGGGTAGCGCCCGGAACGCGAAGAACGCGGTGGTGTTGCTGACACCGATCGAAGAGCGCGGGAACAGAGACGAGAAGATGCCCGCCGTGGCGGCGAGGCCTGCGCCGATCGCCCACGCAAGGGCGAAGATACGGCCGGCGCTGATGCCCTGCGCCATTGCGGCTTCCTGGTCGAACGCCGTAGCCCTCATTGCCACGCCGTAACGGGAACGGAAGAACAGCGCTAGTCCGACCAATGCGATGATCGTTACGACGACGGTCGCGATCTCGGACTTGGCGATGACTGCAGGACCGATGTTGATCACGTCCGCTCCCCAGGGATCACCGAGGGGGCGGGGATTGGTGCCGATGAGATCGTCGGTGACCGTCCGGATCACGATGTCGAGAGCGATCGTGATCATCACGACCGAGAACAGCGGTTCGCCGATCATCGGTCGGATCGCAAGCCGCTCGAGCACGAGACCAACCACCGCAGTGATCAGAACCGCCACCAGAGCAGAGAGGATCCACTGGACCGTGGTCGGTAGGAACGTGACATAGCGACCGGGGAAGTTAAGGACGGTGGCGAGGTACGCAGCGAAGAATGCACCCAGCGCCGCCAGCGCGCCATGCGCGAAGTTGAGTACCTGTGTCGCCTTGTAGATGAGGACGAGACCGAGGGCGAGGAGTGCGTAGATCGCACCGAGAGCGATGCCGCTGCTGGTGGCGTTGGCGAACTTGTCGACGGCCTCCTGGCCGCCTGCCTGAGCAAAGACGAGGACGTCGAGCATCATGTTCCGTACATCTCCGCGATCGCGTCGGAGTACGTGCGCTCCATCGTCTTGCGCTTGATCTTCTGGGTGGCCGTCAGCTCGCCATCTTCGTGATCGAGCTCTTTGGGGATCATCCGGAACTTCTTGATCTGCTCAACCGTGGCGAACTTCTCGTTCGTCTCGGTGACGATGCCCTGAACCAGTTCGATGACCTCGGGCTTCTCCGACAAATCCCGGTAGGTCGTGTAGGGGATCCGCTTCGACAGCGCCCAGTTCCCGACGACGTCGTACTCGATAGCGACGAGTGCCGTGAGGTACTTGCGTCCATCGCCGATGACCATGGCTTCTTTGACGAACGGTGACGTCTTGAGGCTGTTCTCGATCTCGGATGGGGAGATGTTCTTGCCGCCGGACGTGATGATGATGTGTTTGATCCGATCGATGATCTTGAGGTGGGTTCCGTCGACCCACACGCCGACATCGCCGGTCTTCAACCACCCGTCGTCTGTGAACGTCTCTGCGGTCGCCTCCGGCTTGTTCCAGTAGCCGATGAAGTTCCCGTCGTGCTTCGTCTGGATCTCGCCGGTCTCCTCGGCAAGACGGAGTCCGATCCCAGGATACGGCTCGCCGACGGTCCCGACCTTGTTCCTGTCGTGGAAGTTGAGCGTCGCAACAGCTGCATTCTCGGTCATCCCGTACAACTCGACCATCGGGACACCGAATCCCATGAAAAACTCGATGACTTCGGGGGCGATCGGCGCAGCGCTCGTGCCCGCCCATCGACACCGCCGGAGCCCGACACGCTCCTTGAGCGCACGGAACATCAGCGGGTTGCCGACCCAGTAGGCGAGACGGGAACCGAAGGTGTATCGACCGTCGTTCTTGACGCGGCTTCTGCCGATGTACGCGGCGAGTTTGTAGCCGAGACGATTGATGAGCCGCTTGAACCGAGACGCGTCGTTCAGCTTGATGAGGACCGTCGCGTGGATCTTCTCCCAGATACGCGGCACAGCGAAGAACAGCGTCGGTTGGATCTCCTGGAGGTTGACCTGGACCGTCTCGATGGACTCGGCGAAGTTGAGGACAACTCCAGAAGAGCACAGCGTCCAGGTGGACATGATCCGCTCAGCAACGTGCCCGAGGGGAAGGTACGTGAGGACCATGTCGTGAGGACCCGGCAGCTTGTTGTCGGCTGTACGGCCCACGGCGAGGATGATGTTGTCGATGGCGAACGTTGCGTTCTCATTGCTGAGCATCGCTCCCTTCGGCGGCCCTGTCGTTCCCGACGTGTAGACCAGGGTGACGATGTCGTCGGCCTGGGCTTCGGCCATCGTCGCTGCGACGGTGCCTGGATGCTCCTCGCGGTGGGTCCGTCCGAGCTCCATGAGGTCGCCCCAGAACATGAGTCGTTCATCGTCGTACGACCGGAGTCCGCGAGGCTCGAGGTAGATGATCGTCTTGATGTCGGGGAAGGCATCAGGCCCGGCGTCGAGCATCTTGTCGACTTGCTCCTGGTCCTCAGCAACGTGGACCCTCGCTCCGGAGTCGTTGACGAGGTACTGGACTTCTGCCATCGGATTCGTGGGATAGAGACCCGTCGACATCGCACGGATTGCGACGGCCGCCAGATCGACGATCACCCATTCGGGACGGTCTTCGGAGTGGATCGAGACGACATCGCCACGCTCCATGCCGAGAGCGAGCAAGCCGTGCGCCGTGATGACGATTTCTTCCCAGAGTTCGGACCAGGTTCGCTCCTGCCAGATTCCGAAGTCTTTGTCGCGCATGGCCACGGCGTCGGGCGTGGAGTGGGACCGGTCTCGCACCATCCACGAGACCGTGCGATAGGCATCGGAGAGATCGGGTTCACCCACGCGTTCAAGCGTCGTAGTCACCGCTCCGCTTCCTCCCGATAGCCGATTGCCGAAGTACCTTAGATGGTTGAACCGGCACCCGCGCTGCCCGCCGCGTACCCAGGGTTGCAGTCCCCGCCGGCGGCGCAGTGGGCCCACGGTATGAAACGCCTCGTATTCCGCGGGCTGGGTGCGCCGTATACGGGGACTGCAACCCTGGGTACGCGGGTGTTAGGTGGGTTGGCGGCCGACGACCATCTCTGCGGCCTCCCGAACCGAAGGATTCCGGTCCCGCGCGGCGGCCTGGATCGCCGGCTCAATCGCCGGGTCCTCGAACACCGTCAGAGCTACCACCGCCCGCCGCCTGACCTGCGGAGGAGAGGAGGCGACAAGTTCGAGCAGCGTCGACAGCGCCGCATCGTCACCGATCGCTCCGAGCGCCGCTACCGCCGCCTCCCTGGCCGCCCGATCACCCCCGGTCGATGCCAGTTCGATCAGCCACGGAACGGCCGACGCGTCGCAGAGCTCTCCGTACGCCGTGGCGATCGCCTCGACCACGCGGGGATCGTCGTCGTCACGGCCGAGAGCGAGAGCGCTCGCGCATTCCCCACCTGTGGCGCCGAGAGCTTCAGCGGCCATCGCCCGGACGGCACCGTCGTCATCGTCGGTGACGAGTCGGCAGAGCTCCGCTACCGAATCGTCGTTGAGGCCGGAGGCAACACACGTCGAAATTGCGAGTCGCCGGACCGCAGGATCGTCGTGGCTGAGGAACGGAAGCGGATCGTCGAGTAACCGGACCAAGGCGTCGCGCTCGGCGTCCCGGGCTGTGTCACGAGTGATGGAGGTCCTCCCTCACCCATTCGGCGCCGCCCGGCCAATGCTCCTTCTTCCAGATCGGCGCCCGGGCCTTGACCTCGTCGATGAGGTAGCGCCCTGCCTCGAACGCATCAACCCGGTGAGGTGATGAAACCGCCACGGCGATCGATATCTCGCCAACCCCCAGTTCGCCAACCCGATGGATGGCAGCCACTCTCCGCACGGGCCAACGTTCCCTGACTTCGGCGACGACTTCGGCGATCTTGTCGACGACCTGCTCGTCGTAGGCCTCATACTCGAGGTGCGTCACGTCGGTCCGCCCAGGAGAGTGATCGCGCACGGTCCCCACGAACAGCACAACCGCGCCGGCGTCGGGTGCGGATACCGCGGCAACAACAGTCGATGGATCGACCGGATCGGGCGACACGGCGATCAGATCTGACTGCTGGGATAGGTGGTGTGAGGGCATACAATCGTCTCCGTGGACGACATTACCCATGGGAACACGCCAGAGTCGGCGGACTCTCAACCGAGTGACTCGCAGACGGGGACGTATCTGACCCCGTGGAACGTGCCGCCGGTCGCCCCTCCTCCGGTCCCCGCACCCGTTCAGCCGCAGGCGCCGGAACCGGAGTCCCGCGGACACATCTCGACCGGTGTCGTGGGATTCATCTCTGCCGTGCTCGGCGCTGCCGCCGTCGTCGGCATCCTCGCTCTCCTCGGCCTCTTCTCAACCGATGCGACTGAAGAAGCCACGGCTCCCACCGAAACGACCACGGCACCAGTCGGCACCGTGGTCCAGCAGATCACCAATGAGATCATCACGAACGGCGGGGATGACGCAGTCTCTGAAGCCGTCGCCATCAAGGTCATGCCTTCAGTCGTCACCGTCGAGGTCGGCGATCTCGAAGAGAACATCCTGACTCTCACCGGCAGCGGGTCCGGGGTGATCATGGACGACGGGTTCATCGTCACCAACCATCACGTCATCGAGGAAGCGACCGTCACCCGAATCGTCCTCCAGGACGGACGAACCTACGACACCGAGATCGTCGGCTCAGACGCCTATTCAGATCTCGCCGTGCTCAAGATCGACATCGATGGCCTCCCTCCGATCGAGTTCGGTTCCACAGATGATGTGGTGATCGGACAGTTCGCCGTCGCGGTCGGGAACCCACTCGGCCAGGTCGGTGGCGCTTCCCTCACCACCGGGGTCATCTCAGCACTCTCCAGGACCGTCGAGGTCGGAGACCAGTCCCCGCTCTACGGCATGCTCCAGACCGACGCTCCAATCACCTCGGGATCGAGCGGCGGCGCCCTTGTGGATGCAGCGGGAGATCTGATCGGCATCACATCGGCAATCGGCGTTGGCCGCGGTGGCGCTGAAGGCATCGGATACGCGATCCCCGTGGAGCTCGTCCGGCGCATCACCGACGAGATCATCGAGACCGGTGAGGTCCTCCACGGCTTCATCGGCATCTACGGCACCGACTACATCGAGACGGCCGACGATGGCGCCCTCGTTCCCGGAGGCGCCGAGATCGCAGAGCTCTGGGATGGAGAAGAGGGATCTGCCGCTGGACGCGCTGGATTCGAAGCGGGCGACATCATCATCTCAGTCGAAGGAATCGAGATCACCTCGATGGAAGACCTCGTCATCGAGCTGCGTCTCTTCCACGTAGGAGATGAGATCGAGATGACCATCCTGCGCGACGGCGAGCCGTTCACCGCTCCTTTGATCCTTGATGAGCGACCGGAGGATCCCGCCCCAATCATCGACGAAGAGACGTCCGGTGACGAGTGACCTTCCGTTCAGTGGCGACGGCGATGACCTCTTCGCCCAAATGTTCCGCATGTTCCAGTCATCCGGACCCGTCAATTGGAAGCTCGCCCGAGAGCTGACGAAGAACCTCGCAGGAGAGCGCGAACCGATCGACCCCAACATCGCCGAGGAGTATCTCGAACTCGCCCATGTGGCGGAGCTGCGGATCCAAGCAACGGCCAACTTGCCTGCCCCTTCTCCTGGTGAGCTCAATCCAACGGACCGGGCAACGTGGGCTCTGGAGAACGAACAGACATTCCGCATCCTCATCGAACCTCTCGGCGACAAACTCACCGGTAGCTTCGGAGGGATTCCCGGAGCCGAGTCACTCGGCCAGATGAGCGCGATGCTCCAACCCCTCGGCCCTGCCCTTCTCGGCATGCAGGCTGGCACGATGGTCGGCTTCATGGCGCACCGGGTGCTCGGGCAGTTCGACACGGGAATCCCGGCCATCGACCACGACAAGCCTTACCTGATCGTCCCGAACGTAGAGGCCTTCGCGTTCGACGCGGAAGTCGATACTCGCCAGGTCCGTCTGTGGGCCGCACTCCACGAGATGATCTTCCAGCGACTCATGGAGATTGAGTGGCTGCGAGGCCATTTCGTATCCGCGGTCGAAGCCTTCTACGAGACCGTAGAACTCGACGTCACCGACATCATGGGCCAGATCGGCGCCCTCGAGGATCCGGACCGGATCCGCGACCTGCTCGGTGAGGACGGGGCCTCTGCTCCCGCACTCTTGAAGGGCACATCAGATCCGAGCCGACTCGCAGCGATCCAATCGCTCACCGCCTTCATCGAGGGCTACGGCGACTACCTGGTCCGTAAGGCAGGGGCCGAAGTGCTGCCACACCTCGAACAGATCGAGATCGCAAACGCACGGCGTAGATCCGAACCCGACCAGACCGAGCAGTCACTCCAGCAGGTGGTCGGCCTCGAACTGCAGCGTCATCGAGCCGCCGACGCTGACGCTTTCTGCGTTGAGGTAGAGGACCGTTGGGGCGAACCAGCTCTCGAGCGGGTGTGGGAGCAGCCGACGAACCTGCCAAACCTCGCAGAGCTAACCGACCCGGTAGGTTGGGCAGCCCGAGTGATGATGGATACGTTCGAGCTTTGAGCTATGAGCCATGAGCCATGAGCCATGAGCCATGAGCCATGAGCCATGAGCCATGAGCTATGAGGACCGTAGCCCGGATCGCCACGCTTAATTCTTGGCTCTTGCTCACGGCTCACAGCTCATAGCTCAATGCCGGCCCAGTCGCTAGATTCGGTCCACCCACCTAAGGAGAGATCTCCATGTCCGTCAGCGTCGGCTCACCTGCTCCGTCGTTCTCTCTTGTCGACCAGGAGAGGAACACTGTCACGCTCGACGATCTCATAGGCAAGAAGAGCCTGATTGTCTTCATCCCGTTCCCCTTCACGGGCATCTGTGATGACGAGGCGTGCGCGATCCGGGATCAGTTGGCGGCGCTCAACGATCTCGATGCCAACGTCGCTGTCGTCACCTGTCACGCCGTGCCAGTTACGAAGAAGTGGTCCGACGAGAACAGCTTCACCTTCCCGGTTCTCTCCGACTTCTGGCCACACGGCGATGTCGCCACCGCCTATGGAACGTTCAACGAGGCCGTCGGTGGAGCGAACCGCATGACGTTCGTCCTCGATGAGAGCGGGATCGTCCGCTCCATCATCGACAGCGGCTCCCTCGGAACTGCGCGCGAGTTCGACGCATACGTCACTGCGCTCGGAGAGATCGAGTAACCCATTACCGTGGGAGATCGATGAGCGAAGACCTCCAAGAGAAAGATGAACGGCGAGGGAGAATCCCCATCGTCATCGGGATCAGCTTTGCTCTGATCGCGGCAGCGCTCGTGTCGATCTCGGTCGACACGTACTGGCTTCATGACCGGATCTTCGACACCGAGAACTTCGTCGAGAGTCTCACCCCTCTCCCAAAGGATCCGGTCATCTCAACGGCGATCGCCGTGCAGGCAGCCGAGTCGCTCGAAGTGGCAGCAACGGCGGAGCAACGGATAGCCGACGCCCTCCCGGAGCAGCTCGACTTCCTCACGCCGCGATTCGTCGAGCAGACCCAGGAGATCGTCTTCGAGAAGACGAAGCAACTCGTCGAATCTGACGCGTTCACGGACGTGTGGATCGCCGGACTTCGAGCGATGCACAGCGTATTCATCGGAGTTCTCGACGGTGACATTGCGACGACCGAGACCGGGAACGTCGGGATCGAACTCGGAGGCTCGGCGGGATTGATTGCCGAACGTCTCGAGGAACACAGTGTCGATCTCTTCGCCGACGTGGAAGCTTCCGTCGGAGAGGTCGTTGTGATCCAGGCCGATCTCCTCGCCGCCCCACGATCGATCATGGGTGTGTTTCACACAGCAGTGTGGGCGTTTCCCCTCGCAGCGCTGATCCTGCTTGGGATCGCCGTGATCGTTGATCGCGATTCGTTCCGGCCGCTTCAGTGGTTCGGCTTCGGCTCCACGATCGCGATCCTCCTCAGCCTCGTCCTCCTTCGCGGCGCCGTCAACGCTGCCGGTTTGGCGATCGAGAGCGACCTCAACAGAGCTGCAGCCGATGTGATCTGGACAACGCTTCTCGACGGCTACGTACAACTCAGCCTCATCGTGGGAGGGGCAACCCTCGTCGTCGGCGTAGGTACCTGGATGTACAGGCATCGGTAGTCGGTAGTCGGAGCAGATTCCTGCTCACAGCTCACAGCTCACAGCTCGCAGCTCATCCACTGATCTACTCGTCCTCCAGCACGCGTTACCCGACGCCATTAGTGTCCCACGCGAACATCCTTCGCGGGAGATCCGGCCGATCACCCGCCCGACTCACGGAAAGCGATCTTGGGCTCTGACAACCTGTTCGAGGATTCTCCTGAAGAGGTAGTGGCTGCACGACGTGAGCGGCGCCGCATGCCCGGATGGGCCCGTCTCCTCCTCGTTCTCGGTCTGCTCTACCTGTTCCTTGTCGGAGTCCGCCTGCTCGAGGGCGGCATCAAGGGGGTCACCGGAGGCGCCAGTGAGAGCCTCTTCGAGGGAATTACGAACCCGCTCGCGGCACTCGCCGTAGGAGTCCTGGCCACGGTTCTCGTCCAGTCTTCGTCGGTCACAACGGCGACGATCGTTGCCCTCGTCGCCGCCGGCAGCCTCCCGATGGAAGCGGCCGTCCCGATGATCATGGGGGCGAACATCGGAACCACCGTCACGAACACGCTCGTTTCACTGGGCCATGCCAGGAAGTCCGAGGAGTTCCGTCTCGCCTTCACCGCTGCAACGATGCACGACTTCTTCAACGTGCTCGCCGTTGCGGTCATCCTTCCCCTCGAGTTGGCCTTTGGGATCCTCTCCAAACCCGCAGCCGCCATAGCGGAGGCATTCGCTGGAGAGGTCGCCGGGGGCAAGTTCAACAGCCCGATCAAGGGTGCCGTCAAGTGGGGCGGCAACCAGATCGAGTCCATTCTCGAACTCATCACCACCAACGAAAAGGCGCTTGGCGTCCTCCTCCTGATCGTTGGCCTCGCCATCATCTTCTTCACACTGATGTTCATCACGAAGAACATGAAGGTCCTCATCGCTGCGAGGATCGAGCGATCCCTCAATGCCGCGCTCGCCAAGAGCGGTTTGATCGGCATGTCGGTCGGCATGCTGATCACGATGGCAGTCCAGTCTTCCAGCATCACCACTTCGATCCTGATACCGCTTGTTGCCTCGGGTCTTCTGCTGGTTGGAAATGCGTACCCCATCACACTCGGAGCGAACGTCGGCACGACGATCACGGCGCTCCTCGCTGCCTTCGCTGCTGGGACGGTGAGCGGTCTCACCATCGCAATCGTCCACCTGCTGTTCAACCTGCTCGGAATCTTGATCCTCTACCCGATTCCGAAGATCCGGGGAATCCCCATCCAACTCGCCAACGGACTCGCCGGCA
>Ga0209013_10002120_pt1 | contig 18099 bp, 10 predicted proteins | sample Cruoilmetagenom2_FD_187291 | JGI IMG/M metagenome (GOLD analysis project Ga0209013, IMG submission 187291) | Oil polluted marine microbial communities from Coal Oil Point, Santa Barbara, California, USA - Sample 2 (SPAdes) (version 2) | ecosystem: Environmental > Aquatic > Marine > Oil seeps ...
GAACATCGACTGCCTCATCTGCCACGCCTCCGGCTACCGCCGCGATCTCTATGAGAACGCCGACGGCAGCCTCGAGTGGAAGCCCATCCTGTGGAAGAACCAGGAAGGCCTCGACTCGGTCTCGAAGCGGATCACCATGCCCAAAAGAACGAGCTGCCTCCGCTGCCACTCAGGATCAGGAGGCGGTCCGAACTTCAAGCGCGGTGACATCGAGTATGCCCTCGCCGACACCGATCGCGAGTTCGACGTCCACATGGGCGCCGACGGCGGCGACATGGCGTGCATGGACTGCCACGCGGGCACCAGCCACCGCATGCGCGGACGCGGCGTCGACCTCATGGGGTCGGACACGCCGGGCAGGCTGCAGTGCGGCGACGGTCAGTGCCACGAGGCCGCCCCTCATCAGCAGGAGCTTCTCAACCGCCACACCGCGCGGGTGGACTGCACGGTCTGCCACATCCCGGAGTTCGCCAAAGAGGACGCCACCGACATGGTGCGCGACTGGTCGACTCCAGCCTACAACGAAGAGAAGGACAAACACATCGCGACCTTCACCATGGGCAGCAACGTGGCCCCGGAGATCGCCTGGTACAACGGTACGGTGTGGGCGCAGCTTCCCGGTGTGGCTGTGACGCAGCGAGCCGACGGCGTCGTCGAGATGGTCGTGCCGCAGGGATCGCGCCAGGATCCCGAGGCGAAGCTCTTCGCGTTCAAGATCCACAAGGGCAAGATGCCGGTGGTCAAGGACACGCGCTGGCTACTTCCCATCGCGGTCGAGGAGTTCTTCGCCGACGGGGACATCGACAAGGCGGTGCGTGAGGCCGCCGAGGGGATGTACGGTATCGAGCACTTCGACTACGAGTGGGTGCCAGTGGAACGCTTCATGGGGATTTTCCACGAGGTGGAGCCGGCTGATAACGCCTTGCGCTGCCTCGACTGCCACGGGCCCGATGGACGGCTCGATTGGGCCGGTCTCGGTTACGAGGCGGATCCTCTGGCGGAGTGGTTCACGGCGTCACACTGAGCGGCTTCCGATTTTGCATCAGGCGGGCCCTCGGGCCCGCCTTTTTTTGCCTGCTCTGGCTTATTTGTAATTGAGACAAGCTCTCTCACCCCGCCCCCGGCAATTACATGAAACCCACTCTCATCCTAGATATTAACTCTCATTTTTTCTTAGATTTACATCCCGTCACTTGATGATTTGCATGTATCTGCACATGACCAAAGTGACATAAGCTTGACAATCTATTTTGAGATCAATAGCTTGTGGAGGTGAGCACGAGCTCGATCCCCACGACCTGTAAGATCCCCTACGACTGAGGCTATTTTTGCCGTCCCGGGCGGACGGTTCAACGCTCAGATCTAGGTGACTGTTTACCCGGCGTCGTTTCACAGACCCCCGGCTGGGGGCCGTGCTTTGTATTGACCGCATTCGTTTCTGTTCGGATGTAAGGAGGATTCTTATGAGAAGGAGCATCCTGCTGGCTTTGGTCGGCGTGGCGTGCGCCGTGGCCTGGCCGGCCTTGGCGGACGACAGTCCGTGCGCGGACTGCCACGACGAGGTCGCCGCCGGCATGACAAACCAGGTCCACATGCGCATCGCGCCCTTCGAGGTAGGGGGACGTGCGGTGGGCTGCGAGGGCTGCCACGGCGACGGCGCCCAACACATGGAGGAGGGCGATCCGGCGCTGATCCGCACCTTCGCCGACAAGTCGGTGGAGGCCTCGGAGGCGTGCATGGCCTGCCACTCCGGCAAGGAACAGGGTGAGTGGCACACCTCAACCCACGCGATTGAGAATCTCACCTGCCTCGACTGCCACAGCATTCACAAGGCCAAGGACCCCATGAAGTCTTGCATTGGCTGTCACGAGGAGGTCTACGCCCAGTTCGAGCTTCCCTCGCACCACCCGTTGCGCGAGGAGAAGATGGACTGCGTGAGCTGCCACGACCCGCATGCGGCAACCGAGTTCCAGCTCAAGACCCACATGCGTCTCAACGACCTCTGTTTCACCTGCCATCAGCAGAAAGAGGGGCCGTTCATCTTCGAGCACCCGCCGGTCGAGGAGGACTGCTCTTTGTGCCACGTGCCGCACGGGGCGGTGGCCAACAACCTGCTGACCGCCAACGAGCCCATGCTCTGCCTGCAGTGCCATGAGTTCCACTTCCACGCCGGATTGCTCAGCCCGGATGGACCGATAGACGTCGGCGGCACGGAGAGGGAGAACCCCGCCGGAGAGCACAGCATGAACGTCGCCTTTACCACCAAGTGCAGCCAGTGCCACTCACAGGTCCACGGAACCGACCTGCCGTCGCAGACGACTGCCAGCGGTGGCCACGGCATGGTGCGGTGAGGGAGGAGGTATGAGCATGAAAACAACGCTGCGTCTCACGCTGGCCCTGGTGCTCGCCGCTCTGCCCCTGACCGCGGTTGCGGGCGACGACGGTGACACCGAGTCCCACGCCGCGCTCGGTCTGTGGACAACAGACGTGGACGGCTCGCCGGACATGGCCGCCGAGTACTACGACGACGGCTCCGGTCCGCTGATCGACGTCACGGTCAACACCCACCAGAACTGGGGAAGCCTGTTTCTCCTCGGAGACTTCCAGAGCTCGAACCAGAACTCGGCTGCCCTCGACTTCGATATCAAGCGCCTGGTGCGTTCCCACACCAGCTGGGACAAGTTTGTCCATCGTCTCGGCCACGATCCCATGACCAATCTCGAGGCCACCTCGTTCAACGGCAAGGTCGTGCAGCACACGGACTTCGATCCGACCACGGACTACGACATCACCTACTCCGACCTCTTCAGCCGCACCGAGCTGCAGCTTCCCTCCCTGCGGGCGCTGACCCTCGGCGTCGACTTCCGCCAGCAGCAACGCAAGGGACACACCCAGGCCTTCACCACCTCGCACTGCGACACCTGCCACATCAAGAGCCAGGATCACGCCCTCGACCAGAAGACCAACGACGTGACTCTGGACGCCAAGGTGGCCTGGCACGGCGGGTATGTGAAGGGCGCGTTCACCAGTCGCGAGCTGAAGAACGGGACCCCCGGAGTGCCGGTGACCTTTGACGACGCCCTGCACCCCGAGCTACAGCTTCCGCTCTTCGACAACCGCCTGCAGTACGACTCCGATGTCGGTGAGGTGATAGCGGACCTGACGCCCGACATCAACAAGGACACCGGGCGCCTCGACCTGGCGATCAACAACCTCGCGGGCTTCGCTCTGACCGCCAACGGCGTCTGGTCGACCACCGAGAACACCTACACCGGTCTCGAGTCGGATTACGCCGGCTACATCCTGACCGCGGCCAAGCGCTTCAAGAGCGGCCTACGCTTGCGCTGGCGGGGACGCGTCTACAGCATCGAAAACGACGACGTTTTCGTCGACGTCAACGACCGCCCGGGAATTGCGGGACCGCAGGCCGGGATGACATACGAGGACGTCTACGGCGTTAACTTCGACCACACCCGGCTGTCGGCCCTCAACCGGGACGCGTTCGAATCCAAGCTCGACGCCAGCTACCGATTCGGCCGCAAGGCCGGCACCCTGCGCGGCATTTGGGACTACGACAACGTGGACCGCGAGCACTACGAGGTGCTTCCGGGAAAGAAGAAGACAACCACGAACATCCTCGGAGTCACCTGGCGCGCGCGCCCCGCAAAGGGGTTCAAGTTCGAGGCGGGCTTCAGGCACGCCGACATCAGCAACGCCTTCACCCTCATCGACGGCGCCTGCTCCACCCTGGTCTCGGAACCCTGGCCCAACCCGTGGAACCCGGACACCCCGCAGTACTTCGAGTTCCAGGACGAGCGGATCGCCGAGACCACCGCATCGCCCTCGAGTTGGGACAAGCTCGATCTCAGGTTCGCGTACTCCACCGGCAGGACGAGTCTGTCGGCGAAATACGTCTACTGGGACGGCGATAACTCGGATGGCGACCTCACCGACTGGTCGCGCACCAATCAGACGGCGACAGTGACCCTGTGGTCGGCGCCGTCCGATTCCTGGAGCTGGTATGCGGCCTTCGCCTGGCAGGACTCTGAAATGGAGGCGCCGGCGTGCTTACCGGTATTCGATGGTTGAGCAGGCACAGTTATGGGAGGCCAGGATGGCTTCACACGTGACCTGCTCAATTACGGCTCCGAATCCAACTCTCTTTTGGCCGGCTTCAAGTACCAGGCCAACGACAAGTGGGACCTCGGTCTGGACTTCTCCTGGACCCAGGCAGAGGCCGCGCTTTCGCCCTTCGAGCTCTCAGCTCCGGAGTACGAGGCGACTCACCCGACGATGTCTTTCGATTTCTCCGAGAGCCACACCTACTCGGACCTCGACAGCACGAGGATCGACGCTGACGCCTGGCTCAAATACTCGTTCAACAAGGGGCTGTGGCTGAGATTCAGGTACCACTACATCGATTACCAGGACGACGCACCGTACCTCTACGACACTTCGGGCACCTTCCAGTACATCGCGGGAGCGCTCGGCTGGGTCTTCTGAATCTTTCTCTTCTGACAACCTTGGCCCCGCCATCCGGCGGGGCCTTTTTTTGGTTTCTCGGTTAGATTAGATCCCGTGAAAGATACCAACACCGCTCCCCGCTGGGACGTTCTCCTTCCCCTGATCGCCACCGGCGTTGCCGGGTTGATGGTGGCTTTGGCCTTTCTCAGCCTCTACGCCTTCCGCCAGCGCGAAGCCCTCGCCCTCGACGGACGGGTCTTCGGTCTCGCCCACGATGCAGAGGTACTCCTGCGCGAGTCGGGTCGCGACGCCCCTGGCGAGGTACTCGAGGGAATCCTCACCGAAGGCCAACCCGAGGTTCAAGGCCTCGTCCTCTCGGATCCCAACGGCGCCGTCCTGGCGACGGCCGGCACCGAGGCGAAGGGCTTCCACTCACGCACGGTGGATCTACTTGTCGGCCCGGGCCTTCGCAGCGGATCCGGGCCTCCGGGGCCGCCCCCCGAGCGCTGGTCGCGCGGTCAGGCGGCAGGACCCCGCGGACGCGGGCGCCTGGTCCTCGAGTTCATTCTCGACCCGAGCGCCGGATCACCGCCGTTGGTCATCCGTCTATTGCTCCCTGCCGCGATCGCGGTGTCAATCGGCCTCATCGGTCTCGCATTCCTCGGCGGTCGGTTGCTGGTGCGCCAGCGGCGCGAAGCTCTGCGCGAGGCCCAGCAGCGGCGGCTCGAAGCCCTTGCCCGTGCCGGCGCCGGTCTCGCCCACCAGCTGCGCACCCCTCTTGCCACCATCAAGGGGTCGTGCCAGCTCGTTGGCGAGCAGATTGAGGACTCTCCCCTCTTCGCCAGGCTTCAGACCACAGTCGACCAGGCCGGCCGAATGGAGCGGATGTTGAGCATGCTGCTCGACTTCGCGCGGCCTCCCGAACCACAGGTGCAAACGATCGACGTGTCCACCATCCTGGCTGAGGTCGCCGCGCGTCGACCACACGTACGCCTCGCTCATGTCGACGATTCAACCGTCGTCGCCGATCCCGAGCACCTCGCGCAGATCCTCGACAACGTGGTGGACAACGCCGAGGCGTTCTCCCCCGCTCCAGGGTCGGTCGAGATCTCCGCCCTGTCCCGACACTGCAACGCCACCATCATCGTCGCCGATCGCGGCCCCGGACCGGGGCCCGATCCGGAGGAGCTCTTCGAGCCCTACGTCACCACCCGCGCCGACGGCACCGGCCTCGGGCTCGCCATCGCCCGAAACCTCGCCGAGGCCAACGGCGGAGGTCTGGTGCTCAGGCCGCGGGAGGGCGGCGGCTGCGAGGCGGTGCTGAGCCTGCCCCGGGCCGGAGGTGCAGGGTGACCCCCACGATTCTCGTTGTCGACGACGATCCGGCCTTCCGCGAGCTCGTGGTCGAGATCCTGGTAAGCGCCGGCTACCTGGTCCGGCAGGTCGGAAGCGCCGAGGAGGCTCTCGTCGAGCTTGCTACCGAGCCGGTTCGGCTGGTCCTGACCGATCAGCAGATGCCGGGGCTCGACGGACTCGAGCTGACGCGGAGAATCCGCGCCGGGTCGAACCCACCGGCGGTGGTGCTGATGACCGCCTTCGGCACCATCCCTCAGGCCGTGGAGGCTGTGCGTCTCGGCGCCGCCGATTACATCACGAAACCCCTCGAAAGCCCGGCCGCGCTGCGCCAGCTCGTACGCCAGGTCCTCGGAGAAGCCACAACGATCGATGAGGGCGGCGCCGACGAGTTCCTCACCCGCGATCCCGACACCTTGGCCACGCTCGCCCTCGCCGACCGCGCCGCGGCAACCGACGCGACGGTGCTCATCACCGGCGCCTCGGGAACCGGCAAGGAGCTTCTCGCACGGCGCATCCACCGGGGTTCGCGGCGCTCCGATCGCCCGTTCGTGGCGGTGAACTGCGCCGCCATCCCCGACAACCTCGCCGAGAGCGAGCTCTTCGGCCACGAGAAGGGCGCGTTCACCGGCGCCGACAGCCGGCGCGTGGGACGCTTCGAGCAGGCCGACGGCGGCACCCTCCTTCTCGACGAGGTCGGCGAGCTTCCCGAGGCCGTGCAGGCAAAGCTCCTGCGGGTGCTCGAGGAGCGGAAGGTCGAGCGGGTGGGAAGCAGCGTGGCGGTGCCGGTCGACATCCGTCTGGTGGCCGCCACCAACCGCGACCTGGAAACCGAGGTCAAAGCCGGCCGCTTCCGCGAAGATCTCTTCTACCGCCTCAACGTCATGCGGCTCGAGCTCACTCCACTGCGCGATCGACCCGGGGATCTCGAGCTGCTCGCGCCTGAGCTCCTCGAAGCACTCTCGCAACGCCTCGGCGTGCCCGCCAAGAAACTGAGTCCCGATGCGAGGCGCCGTCTCGAGGCCCATCAATGGCCCGGTAACGTGCGCGAGCTGCGCAACGTGCTCGAGCGCGCCCTGATCGTCTCCGCGGGCGACGTGATCGCGAGCGCGGACCTGCCAGAATTTGCCGAACCGGCCGGCGCCCCCGTCCAATCGGGATCTGTCCCAATCTCTCTTGCCGAGCGCGAGCGGCGGGCGATCCTCGAGGCCCTCGAGCAAACCGGCGGCCACCGCGAGCAGGCGGCCAAGCTCCTGGGAGTGTCTGTCCGGACCCTCTACAGCCGACTGAAGGAGTACGACATCCGCTAGCGCGCCGTCTCCGTGCCAGATTGCGATCGAGGAACCGCTGGCGTCAAGGCGACCCTCTTTCACCTGGAAAGGACGGTGGTCGGGTCGCCGGTCCGGTTGTCGATCACCGACCCGTAAACGTAGAAACGCGCTCCCGGCGTCGTTGCCCGCACCTTCACCGAGCCCAGGGATACGTCCATCGAGGTCACCCTGCTAAAAGCCTCGCTCCACTGGGAATTCGACAGCGGCTTCAATTTCAGCCAGTCCACCCCGAGCGCCTCATCCCCATCGAAGAACGAAACCTCGATCTGGATCGTCTCCTCGGTGGCGTTGACGAATCCGAGGTTTGATCGGAAGTCCGCGTCCTCGATCAGCTGGAAGATCTTCGCCACTTCTCCCGATTCGAAGAGCTCGTCCGCCGTGATCCCTGGAATCCCTTGGCCAAACGTGCCGTCGGCACTCGTATTGTACGTCCGGCTCATCACCAGCAGGTCCTCCGGGCTTTCCGTGACCACTTCGATCGCACCCGCTCCGTCGCCCGCGAGCTCCCCCCAGATGTCTCGGTACCGCGCCCCCAGGCCAGGGGCGAGGTTGAATCGTTCGCTAAGCCGAGCATCCCGGTTGTCTTTACCGCGCGGGAGGAGCCTGAACCGGTAGGCGATCATCTCCTGGCTGAGGTTGTTGAGCTCGAGATCGGTCGTCCACTGCGACCCCCCGATTCCCGTCGCAGAGGCTGCGGCGGGCACCAGAAGCCCGCCCGCCGGCCGCGGGAGGATTGTGGTGGGGTCGCCCGTTCGGTTGTCCACGACCGAAGCGTAGGCGTAGAACTGGCCGTCTTCGTCATCAGTTGTCACCTCGACCCACGCGTCGGCTACTGGGTTTGGCGTCACGAGGCGGAAGGCCTCCGTCAGCTGTGCATTACCGAGCGGTGCCAAGCCCACGAGTTCACCCCCGAGAAAGGAGCCATCAGCGGAGTAGAAGTCGACCTGAAGAACCAGATCCTCGGCACCGAGGTTGAGGAACCCCAGGTTGGTTCGGAAATCAGCGGTCTGGCTGAGCTGAACCAGCCGGGCCCGCTTTCCGGCACCGAACATCTGCCCAGCGGTCACCATCGGGATCCCCTGACCAAAGGTCCCCGAGGCGGCGGTGTTGTAGGTTCGGCTGCCCGCTACCAGCGACCCCGGTTCGCTCGTCTGAATCATGATCGCACCTGCTCCGTCCCCAAGCGCTTGACCCCAGATGTTGTGATACCGACGCACCTGTCCCGGTGCGAAAGACTGCTCCTCGCCATTCGGCGCGAAGTTGTTGTCGTAAAACCGAGGTAGCAGGCGGAACCACGCCGAGGTGGGCCGGTCGCTGGTGTTCGCAACTTCCAGATCGGTTGTCCAGCGCGTCCCTCCGATGCCGTCGGCCGAGACCGCCACCGGCAGGAAAACATTTGTCGACGGAGCGCCGCAGCCGGTTTCGAGCACGCTCAACCCGGCCCTGCCACTGGCAACGAACGCAGTCCCATCGACGACCTCGAGGTCGTAGCCCCTTCCCGGCGCCAATGATGTCGCGCTGGGAATCCTGGGATTCGTCTCTACGAACGAACGCACCCCAATACCCTCTTCTGCCACCAGCACCGTGCTACCGTTCACCACCACCCCGTAAGGGGCGCCGCTGGTCGGGGTCTTGAAGATCAGCGCCCCGTCGGCCGCGCTTTGCACCCGGATTTGGCGGTCAGACCGGTCGGTCACGAATATCAAGGTGTCGGTCACGGCGAGATCCGATGGGCCCCACCCGGGGAAATTCGACGCGACCCAGTTGACGTTTGCCGGATTGCTCACGTCGGCGATACTCAGTCCGGTGCTTTTCAATACGTACAGCCTACCGTTCATCGTCTCCATCTCGACGGGGCCTCCCGAACCGGCAGCGGCTGACCCCGCAAGCTGTGGAGAGGAAGGCTCGCTCACGTCGTATATCGAGAGAGCGCCTCCACCAACAACGTAGACGTAACCCTCGCCGTAGGCGGCCGCCTCCCATCCCCTGGTCTCCGGCGGTGCCCGGACCACCGCCACCTCTGTGGGTGACTTGGGGTCGTTCACGTCGAAAACGTAAAGATCGTACTGATGCGCCGTGTCTCGGGCCACTACGTAAAGGTGCTTGCCGCCGACCGCAATATCAATTGCCTGCAGGTCGATCCGGGCCACCGGCGTCGGCTTACCAGGGTTGGACAGATCGACTATCGAGATCGGCCCCCCAACAAAGGTCCACTGCTGTCGATGAGAGCCGTGTGCGAGGAAGCCGACATCTCCCTCCACCTCGATATGTGATGTCGGTCGGCTCGCAGCCAAGCTACCCGCGATAGTCGGTCTGCTACGCCGGGTCAGATCGAGGACACGCAGCCCCTCCGGGCCGACCGCCACCACCCCGAGAGCGCCCGCAGCGTCGATGTCCGACGGAGTCGCAGACGGGTCGTCAGCGGGGAGCCCGAGGCCCACGGTCGCGACCTCTCGTGGCCTACTTGCCGCGCTGACGTCAAACACCACCACGTCGGTGGTCGCTTGGTTGGTAGCGTAGAGATAATCCCCCGCAGCAGCCATGCTCTGAAACGAAAAGGAGGTTGCAGTCTCCCCGGCCACAACGGGGTTCGCCGGGTTCTTCAGGTCGATCACGGAGAGAAGATGCTCCTGCTGGTCGAAGGACCAACCGACGGCAAAGCCAAATCCTCCCGCGGCAGCGACCGCCTCCGCCGGAACCCCGGCCAAGGTTACCTCGATCGGATTCCTGGGCGAGGAGAGATCGACTACGCGCAGCGTCGTATCGCCAAACCAGCTCGACCTCTCGGCAACGAGAAGCTGCGTTCCGAAAAGCGCGATATCTTGAGCGATGGAGGCCTTCCCACCTCGCGAAGCCAAGCCGTAGTTGGCCAGCACGTTGGGTTGCGAGGGCGTGCCGACGTCAAACACATGGATCCTACCTGATGCGAAGGTCGCGTCCACCCAATCGCTCCATCCCGGCTCGCTTGCTACCAGAAGGTCCCCGTCGAGGCTGATCCTGTCGAGTTCGTGAGAAACCATCTTCGTCGAGACCACCCGCGGCCTCATTGGATCCTGCACATCGACGACCACCAGGCCGGCGACACCGGTGGTAACGAAGGCGTACCCGCCTGAGAGCACAACATCGCGCGGCACATCGGGGAGAAGCACCTCGCCCCGCACCTTCGGCGACCGCGGGTTGGCGACATCGACGACCTGCAGATAGGCTCCTTCGCCCATCACCGCGATCTCTCCCTCGACTGCGGCCGTCGAGGTCGGACCACGATGCCATCCACCCGCCAACCTCAGGCAATCCTGGGCTGCCGCGGCCGGTGACATTGCCGCGATCGTTACAAAGAGAATCGTCGCGGGATGAATCCGCATGGCGTTTCCTCCGTCAAACCTCGCATCAGCCACGATCTCGCCGAGTGGATGAGACCCGTGGCCCCGTTTTCGGCAAGCTCATTTTCCGGTTCAGTTTTCAGCTCGGATAATGACCTTGTCGTTACGATAATGTATCTGCGTCTCGTTGTCAATAATGATCAAACACCTCAATCCGGACCGATGAACAAGATCATGCAGGCGTCTGATGGCGTCCCTACAACATATCCTGATTGCGCTCTGAAAGGGTGACGGTGGTTCACCGCGGTCGTAGGGTTCGAGTTCGTCCGAAGCAGCGCGCCCAGACGCGGACAATACGCTCCAATCCTCCCGGTTGTTTCCCCGCACCGACAATTCCTCATTCCTAATTCCTAATTTCTCCTGCGTGCTTTGCAGTCGCCTGCAAATCCTGCAGCGCTCATCTGCGGCATGCTGTCACCCCGAACGCTCCGATCCTCACGACCTCTTTTGTTTTCAATTCGTTAGCGAGATTCCAAAAACCTGGCACGGGCCTTGCGATACCGGCGAGTGAGGCGGGATCACCCGCCCAGAACAAAGGAGGCTCTCATGAAGTCACGGAATTCTTTCAACCTACTCGCGGTCACCGCCGCTGTTATCCTTTCCCTCGCGCTTGCGTCGCCGGGCGATGCCCAGCAACGGCGGGCGTCCGGTCAGGTCCGAGCGGGCGGTGGCACCTGCACCGGAGGCGTCGGCACGCTCTTCGACCAGATCGAGGTCACCTACCTGACCGCAGAGGAGGAGACCCATATGATCTACATGCGCGAGGAAGAGAAGCTCGCGCGCGACGTCTACCTTACCCTCGCCGATAAATGGCAGCTGCCGATCTTCGGCAACATCGCCGGCGCCGAGCAGCGTCACATGGACAGCCTGAAGAGGGTGTTCGACCTCTACGGGGTCACCGACCCGGTTGTCGATGACACGGTGGGCGCCTTCACCAACCCCGCCCTCGCCCAGCTTTTCACCGATCTGACCGAGCAGGGCAACGGCTCTCTGGTGGATGCCCTGATCGTCGGCGCCACCATCGAGGACCTCGACCTCAAGGACCTCGAGGAGATGCTTGCGGTAGCGGCTAACGACCACGTCAAGCTGGTCGGCAACAACCTTTCCAAGGGCTCGCGTAACCACCTGCGGGCCTTCATGCGGGCCCTCAACGCCCAGGACGGGACCTACGAGCCGCAGCATCTCGACCAGGAGACCTTTGATGCCATCCTCGCCACCGAGATGGAGCGCAGGGTTGTTTACGGCGCCGACGGCGAAGCCCACGAAGCCTGTGGCGGCGGCCGCGGCGGCCAGGGCCGACGCGGACAGGGCCAGGGCAACCGTGGAGGGGGCCAGGGCAACCGCGGAGGCTCGGGCGCCGGCGGTGGAACCGGCATCTGCACCGGCGACGGCCCGCAAGGCGGCGGAGCCTGATCAGGCTCCTCGCCTGAGGATCACGATCGAACCCGGCCGGCTGCCCAGCAGCCGGCCTTGCTTTGCTCCCTCCTCACTCGCCGGCCGCCACCGGCACGGCTCCGCCGAATCGCAGGTAGAGCGCCGGCAGAACCATCAGGGTGAGCAGGGTCGAGGTGACGACGCCGAAGACCACGACCACAGCCAGCGGCCGTTGCACCTCCGAGCCGACACCGCTGGCCCAGACCATGGGCAAGAGACCGAGAGCGGTCGTGGCGGCGGTCATCAGCACCGGGCGAAGGCGCAGCTCGGCGCCCTGAAGCACGGCTTCACGCCGGGGCACGCCGTCGGCCTCCAGGTTGCGGAAGAACTCCACCATCACCAGCCCGTTGAGGACGGCGATGCCGAAGAGGGCAATGAACCCGACCGATGCCGATACCGAGAGATAGAGACCGAAGAGCTTGAGGCCGAAGATCCCACCGACCAGCGCGAGGGGGATATTCACGAGGATCAGGAAGACCGGGCGCGTGGCGTGGAAGTTGAGGTAGAGCAGGATGAAAATCAGGACCAGCACGATCGGGACCATGAGACGCAGGCGGGCCATCGCCCTCTGCTGCTGCTCGAACTGCCCGCCCCAAGTGGCGAAGTAGCCGGTCGGCAGCTCCACCTCCTCGGCCAGTCGACGGCGTGCTTCCTCTACGAAGCTACCGATGTCACGGCCGATGACGTTGAGCTCCACCACGACCCTTCGCTTGCCGTTCTCGCGCGAGATCTGGGCCGGTCCCTCGTCGATCTGGATGGTCGTCACCTCGCGCAGCAGAACCCGCTCGCCGGTGGGGCTGCTCAGGGGCAGCTCCCGGAGATTGTCGACGTTCGCGGTGAACTCCCGGGGCAGCCGAACCACCACGTCCGTACGCCGATCCCCCTCGGGTACGGTGGTCACCACCCGGCCGCCGATCGCGGTTTCGATCAGGGACCGCACCTGGGCGACGCTGATACCCATCCTGGCGAGGCGCCGCCGGTCCATCACGATCTGCAGGTAACCCAGACCTTCGACCGCCTCCACCTTAACGTCGGCAGCTCCCGAGACCTCTTCCAAGATTTTCGCCGCTTGCTCGCCAAGCGCCGCCAGCTTCCCCAGGTCATCCCCAAAAATCTTGACCGCGATCTGCGACTTGACGCCCGAGAGCAGCTCGTCGACCCGCATCTGAATTGGCTGGGTGTAGCCGAAGTCCACACCGGGAATGGTCGACAGCTTCTCGCGGATGGCTTCAACCAGCCCCTCCTTGCTCTTTGCAGTGGTCCACTCGGAGCGCGGCGCCAACACCACGTAGGTATCGCTCTCCCCCACCCCCATCGGGTCGGACGAGATGTCGGAACGCCCGGTGCGACTGACCACGTGGCGGACCTCCGGAAGCTCCATGATGGCGCCCTCGATCAGGCGAACGGTCTTCAGGGCCTGCTCGAGAGAAACCGACGGGATCTGGAAGGGTTGCACCACGATCGAACCTTCGTCCATTGACGGCAGGAACTCGGTGCCCAGGGTGGGCACCAACGCCGCGGCCGCCACCAGCAGTACCAGGGCCGCCCCAACCACGACCCAGAAATGATTCAAAGCCCAGCTCAGATGCGGACGGTACATCCGGCGCACGATATCGGCCGGGTGCGGGATACGGCCACCACCGAAGATCGGCGCTACCCGCAGGAAGAGCGACCCGAGGGTCGGAATCAGAGTCATCGTCAGAATCAGGGCACAGCCGAGGGCGATGCCGATCGTGTAGGCCAGGGGAGCGAACATCTTCCCCGCCATTCCCTGCAGCGAGGCGATAGGCAGGAAGACGACGATGATCACCGCCACACCGAAGCTCACCGGGCGCAGCACCTCGAACGCCGCCTGGCGCATGAGGTCCCGCCGATCCCGCTGGGAACTATCCTCCCGCCCGAGGAGGCGGACGGCGTTCTCCACCAGCACGATGGCGCCGTCGCCGAGCATGCCGATGGCGATAGCCATGCCCGAGAGGGTCATCAGGTTGAGCGACATCCCGAAGACATGCATGACCAGGAAGGTCGCGAGAGCGGCGAGCGGAAGCTGCACCGCCACCAGAACCGCCGAGCGGACATGGCCCATGAAAAAGAGGAGCACTAGAATCACCAGCACCGCGCCCTGCAGGAGAGCGCCGCGCACCGTGCCGAGCGCGGTCACGACGAGCTCGTTGCGGTCATAAAACGGCACGATCTCCACGTCCTCCGGCAGCGACTGACGCGCCAGCTCGAGCTTCTCCTTGACTCCGGCGACCACGTCCCGACCGGACCCGCCCCGCAGCATGAGCACGATCCCCGCCACCGTCTCACCGCGCGCGTCCCGGCTGATGGCGCCCTGGCGGATCTCGGGTGCCAGCTCCACCTCTGCGACCTGTCGGAGGAGAACCGGCACCTTGTTGCGGTACGCGACGACGGTGTTCTCGAGGTCCTCCTGGTTGCGCACCCAGCCGTCTCCGCGAACCACGAACTGCTCGCCGCCGCGCTCGACGAAGGCGCCCCCCGCGACCCCGTTGTTGGCGGCGACCGCCGCGGCAAGCTCCTCCAGGGCGAGACCGTAACGCCGCAGCGCGACCGGGTCCGCCACCACGTGGTACTGGCGCACATAGCCACCAAAGGAGTCGACGCCCGCGACCCCCGGCACCGTCCGCAGGATGGGGCGCAGTACCCAGTCCTGCAGCGAGCGAAGCTCCATGAGATCTCGCTCCGGACTCTCCAGGGTGTACTGGTAGACCTCTCCGAGGCCGGTGGAGATCGGCCCCAGCGTGCTGGTCGCCCCATCGGGCAGCTCACCCTGGACCGTGATGATGCGCTCCATCACCAGCTGCCGGGCGAAGTAGATGTCCGTTCCGTCCTCGAAGACGACCGTCACCATCGAGAGCCCGAACTTGGACAGCGAACGCACCTCTGTCGAGAAGGGCAGGCCGGCGCACGCCTGCTCGATGGGATAGGTCACGAGCTGCTCCACCTCCAGCGGCGACAGAGTCGACGCCTGGGAAATCACCGTGACCTGGATGTTGGTGACGTCCGGAAAAGCATCGATCGGCAGCCGGCGGAAGGCGGTCCAGCCCGCACCGACCATGAGGATCGTGATCAGGATAACCACCAAGCGGTGGGCGAGGGAGATCTCTACCAGTCGCCTCATCTCACTGCTCCCCTTCGTCACCCTTCACCAGGGCGGACTTGACCAGAAAAACCCCCGCGACAACTACCTCCTCGCCCACGTCGAGACCGTCGACAACCTCATAACGGTCATCGATGTGGTTTCCGATCGTCACTGCACGTACGACGAATTGGTCGGTTCCGACGCGCACGAAGACCACGTCTCGGCCGCCCAGATTGATCACTGCGGACACGGGAACCGCGGGCGAGCGCCGCGCCACGCCGTGGCCCAGGGTCCCCTGCACGAAAGCGCCGGGGAAACATGATGGGTGCTCGCTGTCGATCCGGGCACGGATGCGAATCGTCCGCGACTCCGGGTCGACCTGGGGCACCCGGGTGATCACCGTCGCTCTCCCCAAGACGCCGGATCGTCCTACGGGAGCGAACTCAACGGTGTCGCCGGCAGCCACCGAAGCCGCCTGGTTGGGCGCCAGCTGGAGCTCGAGCTCGACCCTCTGCGGATCGCCCACAACGACCAAAGGCGCAAACTCCTGAACCCACTCGTGCTCCTGGACCAGGAGCTCGAGGACCACGCCGTCGGCCGGGGAGGTGACGGGAAGGTGCGCTTCGGGAGTCCTGGTTGCAAGCGCACGATCGAGATCGGCCTCCGGCAAACCGTGGTCCAGCAGCTCCTCACGGGCGGTGGTGTAGTCGAGCTGGGCAGCGAAGGCCTCCTGCTCGCGCAGCTCGAGGTCGAGGCGACTGATGCCGTCGATCGCGAAGAGCTCTCGTCCCGCCTCGACGCGTTTCTCAGCCAGCTTCAACTGCTCACTCGACCGCAGCAGGGCGCCCTGCATGGCCAGGACCTCGTGCGAGTGGAGGAGGACCAAGACCTGTCCTCGCACCACCCTTTCCCCTGGCGCGGTCCCCAGGGCCTCCACCCTGCCGCCGACCACGGTCTTCAGCGTGAGGGTCGAACCAGGTGACCGAACCACCTGGCCCACAACCCGCAAGAGGTCCCCGAACTCCTCTTCCACCACGGCGCGCACCTCGATACCGGCACGGGCCTGCTGGTCGGCGTCCAGCCGCACCACCTCCGCGGCGCCTCCGAGCTGTGCCGCCGCGAGCAAAAAGATCGTCATCATCGTCTTCATCACGAATCCTCCTCGCCGGTCAGCACCGTCAACGGAAAGAGCCCGGTGTCGCCGAGGAGCACCGCGAGCTCGAGGCGCGCCATCAGCAGCTCGGCGCGGGCACCGACACACTCCATGCGGACATCATCGAGACGCGAGAGCCCGTCGATGTACACCAGATACGAAATGGAACCCAGACGGAACTGCTCTCTGAGCGAGTGCTCGGTCTCTCCGAGCTCATCGATCACCGGTTCCAGGACCCGCAGCCGTGATTGCGCCTGGACGGCGGCGGCGTGGGCCGCACGCATTCGACTCTCGAGCCCCACCCTGGTCGCTTCAATGCGCGCGTCGGCGGCCGCCTCCTCCGCCCCGGCCGCCACCTTGCGCTGGCGCCCCTCGCGGCCTAGCGGCAGCGGCACCGCCAGGCTGAGGCCCCAGGCGTCGTAACCCGGCAGCCCGTCCAACGAGGGAAAGTGCTCCCACTCGGCTACGACCACGGGCCGGCCCCAGGCGGTGGAGGCCGCCAGATCGGCCCGCGCCCGGCTCGCCTCCGCATCCTGAAGGGCGCTCAAGAAGACTGGGCCGGACTCCACGGAGGCGTTCACGATCTCCTCAGCGCTGGGCGTTCGGGTCTGCTGGAGGAGCTCGGCGAGGTCGCCGTCCGCCGACGGATCGCAATCCTCCCGGCAGTGCTCCCAGAGGCGATGCCTCCACGCCTGCGTCTCGGCGTCGAGCGAGGCCAGCCGCGAGCTCTCCCGCACGTGCTCGAGATCGACTTGGCGGACCTCGGTGCCCGCCACCTCGCCGAGCTGGTACTTCGCTTCCTGCAGGGCCAGGGCCTCCTCCAGGCGAGCCACTCGCTCGCGCAGCACCGCGCTCCGCTCGGCCGACGACGCGTGCACCAGCCAGCGCCGGCTGGCCTCCGCCACGATACGCAGCTCCTCCGCCCGGCGGCGGGCGGACACCCATCCCGTCGTCGCCTCGGTGTAGCGCCGCACCGAGCCGGTCTGCCCGGGCATGTTGAAGGGGGCGCCGACGCGGACCGTGTTCTGGGCGTTGGGACTCCAGTCGAATGACGAGCTCAGGCCCTCGGTTTGCAGCTCGAGGAAGGGCGAGCCCGGTGCTCCCGACGCGCGTGCGAGCGCCTCTTCGACCCGCAGCTCTTCCAGCCGTGAGCGCAGTTCCTCAGAACCGGTCAGGGCGGCAGCCTGCGTCGCCAGCAGCCGTTCGCTCGCCGCCGTTGGGTCCGCCGCGGTTGCCCAGAAGGGGCCGAGAGCAATTACGACACAAACGACAATGATTTTGAGATTACATTGCACTGGAAGTCTCCCATGATGATTGATCAAGCGGTCAACAGCACCGCCGATACCGTTATCCGGATGAGTATGCAGGATCGGGGGCTACACCTCAAGTCGCGCATTTCAGCTGATCCCCTGCGCGGGCTTCCGGGTGCGGTACGGCGTACCGCCCATGCAGGTCCTGCAGGCGCCTGCAGATGCTGCATGGCTCTCAGGTCAAAAACAATCGGCGATCCGATGAGTGCCGCGAGGCGGGCCGACACGGCGTCGGGGCAATTCGACTCGCCCCTTCGCCTACTGCACACTCTCAACGCCCCCCGGCCTACCCACGGAATCCAGAACAGTTACTAGTATTTCTCAGGAATTCGCAGGATCGTCGAGATCTGGCATAAAAGGTGCAATACCTGAAGCCGACCGGAGAGAAACACCCGGCACCAGACAACTCGCTCATAGAAAGGAGAACATCATGAGCAGATACGGAAAGACCTTCATCACGATCATCGGCGGGGGGGCGTTGCTCCTCGCATCGGCCGGAGTCGTGGCGGCTCAGGAGCAGACTGAAGAGCAGACCGCCGCCAAGACCCAGACCCAGGCGAAGAACGGCCAG
>Ga0209013_10002121_pt1 | contig 18095 bp, 16 predicted proteins | sample Cruoilmetagenom2_FD_187291 | JGI IMG/M metagenome (GOLD analysis project Ga0209013, IMG submission 187291) | Oil polluted marine microbial communities from Coal Oil Point, Santa Barbara, California, USA - Sample 2 (SPAdes) (version 2) | ecosystem: Environmental > Aquatic > Marine > Oil seeps ...
AGACGGACAGCACGGTGCTTATCACCGGTGAGACCGGTACAGGTAAGGAGTTGGCGACCAAGACCATTCATTGCAACAGCCCAAGATGCAAAAAACCACTAGTTTGTATTAATTGTGCCGCCATTCCGGACAGCCTGGTGGAAAGCGAGTTGTTCGGTTATGAACGAGGCGCCTTTACTGGAGCCATTGCCACAAAGCAAGGATTGTTTGAGACGGCTGCAGGTGGAACGGTCTTTTTGGATGAGATCGGGGATATGACTCCTTTTGCACAATCGAAGATTCTAAGAACCATAGAAATGAAAAAAACCAACCGGTTGGGTGGAAAGAGTGGAAAACTCCTTGATTTCAGAGTGATCGCCGCCACCAACCAGGTACCGGAGACATTGATAGCAGAAAAAAAGTTTAGAAAAGATCTTTACTATCGCCTAAACGTCGCCCGGGTGCATATGCCACCGTTACGTGATCGAAAAGAAGATATCCCCCTTTTGATCGATCACTACATCGACCAATTTAACCAGCATTTTGGCCGAAGCGTGATCGGTTTCACGGAAGTAGCCATAAATGCCATAATATGTTATCATTGGCCGGGAAATGTCCGGGAACTGAAAAACCTTGTCGAAGTCAGTTTCATCAATCTCCCTGCGAAAAAGGTCGACTTTATCGATTTACCCGAAAAATTAAGATCACGGATTAAAACGATAAAATCTCTTCCGGAAAGTGATCGCGATCGAGTCATCTCCGTCCTTCATGCGACTAAGTGGAACAAAAGCAAAGCCGCCCAAAAGCTCAACTGGTCCCGGATGACGCTTTACCGAAAAATAGCCAAATACAATATCACACAAAAAGTAAAACCCTGACCTTTTCTTTGACAGGATTTACAGGATAACTATGACAATTTTGCCTTTCCAGAAGAAAGGCAAAAAACATCCCTTTATTGAGTTAGCCATTAGTCATTAATATAGTAAATCAGTACCTCAATGTTCAAATAGGAGCTTATTTTTACCCAGACCCGTTGCAAAGGCAAATTAGCCCTTCTCATCTTCATCTGGAAGATGAAAAAAAAATCATGGAAATCCTGCTTGCCAAGCCGTAACTCAGTGAAGGCTAGTAAAAAAAGATACCTTATTTTCTATTAGCCCTACTTTGCAGACTGTAACGCCATTCTGTGACACTTCTCAGATAGTAGTCGGAAATCGATACGGTCATTATTTAATTAAATCTATCCACTTTTCAGTATGTTCCAGCGAATATCCTGTAGCTGAATTTTAATTGGCACTGATCTTGCTGATTATTATGTTGAAACATCTAGTGATTCCACTGCAAACCCCACATCTTGAATTGAGAATGAATACTGAAAATTTAGCCCATAAGGAGGGGGAGAAATTCGAAGGTCGATATGCCAATTATTTTAAAATCGGATACAATGCCTTTGAATTTATATTAGATTTCGGTCAGTTATACTCTGAAAGAAATGATGTTAAATTTTTCACAAGGATCATCGCCAATCCGATATCTGCAAAAAATTTAATTGAGGTTCTCCAGGAGTCCATCGCTCAGTATGAGCAAATCCATGGGACTATTAAGATGCAAGATCCTGATTTATAATTGGTTACATGTCTGGCGCATTCGTACGCTCATCTTAAAGAAAACCTTGGATTGGAAACATCATTAACTGTAACAAAAAGTGTAACATTGTCACATTAGGGTGTTGCAACTCTGTTTTATCGAATAATTCGCTCTATATCTTAATTTTTCAGTCGATACTAATTGTGCGAGTAACAACTTAAATGAAACTTATTGAAAGGAGGCACTTTATGGAACAAGAGCAAAAGACCTTGAAACAAACAGTCAGGGGGGTAGTGAATCTTACTGAGGTGGGTAAGATTAGCGATGAGTTACGAATTAAGATCGCCGTCGCACGCAATTGCAGAATACTCCAATCAAAAACCTTCAATCTGAAACCAGGTCAGCAAAAACTGGAGTACAGTCTGAAATTTGAGTCAGAGGGTCCAAACCCCATGGGGGTCAGAGTACTGGCCGGAGCCGACGTGCCCGATGAGGCTTTACGGTCAATCGACCATCATCAAGTCTGGGTTGAGGCCAAAGCGTTCAAGAGTGGTGTGGCAAAGGACGTAGCGTTGATGATCCCCGAGCGACTCTATCTCAATTGGATGCGGGGGTGCCGCACGTACACCTTGCGCGGTCGTGTCGTTTGCCGCCGGTGGGTGTGGGATCCCATTGAACAAAGATTCACGATTTGCGATGCGCCGGTGCGGGGCGCCGAAGTAACCGCTTATGATGTGGACCGATTCTGGTGGTGGTATCGACGCGACAATGTAGGATCCGATTTTACCGACCTGAATGGCAATTTCGAGATCAAGTTTACCTGGTGTTGCTGGTGGTGGCGCCCCTGGTTTCTCAAAAACTGGCGACTCGATCCAGAACTATTGGAACGGATCCGCAAACTGGCAGCTAATGCTCGAATCCCCATACCCATTCCCCAGCCCGACCCGGTTCCGGACTTCACTATTTTTAAGCGGATGCTTGACGACAGTGACTTGGATCTGCCTATGCAGGAATTGGTCGCAACAGATGATTCAAACTTCGTCGAATTAGGTGAGGAACTGGTGACACGCCTTCCTGATGCACCTGATTTACACGCGTTACACATCTGGCCCTGGTATCCGATCTTCGACTGTAAGCCCGACATTGTCTTTCGGGCGACACAAGATTGTGGCGAAGGTGAAACCATAATTTATACGGAAAGCGCTGCCAAGACACGTTGGAATATTCCAACCGCGCTTGATAGTGTTGTCCTGGTCGCCAACGATGATGCTTGCTGTGGCCCCTTCTGCTGCTCCGATCCACCGGACGGCGATTGCCTGGCGATCCATGGCGTTGGTTGTTTTACTAGTTATCCCATTGAACAGATTGAACAAGTTCTGACGGAACCCCTGGTGGGCTATGCACAACCCGGAACCAATGATCGGCCCTTCGGAGGAACCATTGCCCTTCGTGGGGTATTCGGAGACGGCAGCCAAGTTGATTTTTATAAGTCGCAGCGCAGACGCATATCACCTTCACCAACGGGCTGGGATGACTTGAACGAAGATGAGGTCGCGGTCTTCAAACGCGGTCATTGGATCGGGCCACCTCCACCTTACCACAAATACGAAACAGTGAAGTTGCTGGATGTCGACACGGAGAAGGTCATAAAGACCATATCTCGCTACCGTGAGGAAGATGCCGCTGTGAGCAAAATCGTGGATCCCAGCAATGGCGACATCTTGTTAAAATGGAAAACCGCGGACAACAAGGCCAACTACGGTGCTCCCATGACCGGCCTCCAGGACGGTGTCTACGAGCTGCGGTTTGTCGGGTATCGATATGACGAGGCGAATGATAAACTGATCGAGCCTCGAGTCATGCCTCTGTGTGCGCCCCCAGGTCAAGAGGTTGATCCGGCGCAACACGCCACGATCCGCCTTCGTCTGGATAATCGGACCTGGTCTAGAATTCTCGGCAGTGTTCACCTGAATACCACCGAACCCGACTGCGACTTTCCCAATATCTGTGCAATTGTGGTGAACGAGAATCCGGGCATACCATTATCTACGCAGCTTGATAAATGCGTGGATCCCTGTGGTATTGCCCGCGTTAAAGCCGGCGATACCATCACCATTCATTTCAATGCCAGCGACAGCGATGGGCACCTTGAGCGCTATACCCTCAATGCACATTGGGCCGAGAGCGATGTGTTCAACGTCCTTGGGGCAGGCACCTTGGCCGGCGACCCTGATCCGCACTATGGACCCACCTATAATCAAGCGCTAACGCAGGGATTACCCGGATCAATCGCCCGTCCCTATTGGTATGGCGGCAATTTCAAAGTCATTGTGCCCGTGGATGGCGTTGTGTCGGGAAATCCGTATCGCGCCTTTGAGACCTGTTGCGCCTTTCTGCTCAGGCTCAGGGTTTGGAAACGAACCACAAATGGATGCACAGCACCCAGACACTTCCATGTGAATTGGTGCGAGTTCAGCTTCACAGTGTTCCGTAAAGATCTTGTCGGCCATCCGGACCATGAAGCGTGTTCCGAACTTTGTCCTCCGGAAGCGGATAAAGACTAGGCGCAAAGAGGGATTGAATGGTCCGAGTATATTGGATGCTGATCGGCACACTAGCCGTATGGCGAATCACCCACCTTCTTAATGCGGAGGATGGACCTAGGAATTGCTTGGTCCGGCTCCGCCGGTGGGTAGGAGAAGGCTTTTGGGGCGAGCTGTTGGATTGCTTCTATTGCTTAAGTGTGTGGATTGCGTTGCCGCTTGCAGGGTTGATCGGTGAACGTTGGATGGAGCGAGCAATTCTTTGGCCGGCGCTTTCGGGAGGCGCAATCGTTCTCGAACGCCTAACAGCTTGGGGTGGGTATCCGCCTACAGCGATATACCACGAAGACAAGGAGGAATCTTATGGGATGTTGCGGGAAACGGAGAAGGCGGATACCAAATGGGATCCAGGCAAGGCACAACGTGGTCCACCGTCCGGGTTTGGCGTTAGCCAGAAATAAGCCTCCACGGAACGGATCATCCGTTTACTTTGAATATACCGGCCGAACCGGATTAACTGTCTACAGTCCGGTAACCGGACGGCGTTACCGATTTCAGGCAGATGGTATAGTCATTACCGTCGATCCTCGCGACACGCCATTACTGGCGTCTGTACCTCGTCTTCGAAGTCTTTCGTGAGCTCTAAGTTGGATGATCCGGCTCTTATTTGGGACCATATGATAGCTGGCCGGAGAATTAATCTAACATTTTAAACGTGAAAGGAGGTGATGATAACGCAAGGAAATATTATGTGAACATTTTGGATTTTCACCAACAAATTCTATATCGTTTTTGTAAAGGAGGATGGAACAATGACCGAGGAAACAGCCACAATAAAAGTATCAGAGTTGGATTGTTGTCCAGAACTTAAGCGTATGCCAGTGTGTGACACGCTTAATTTCCGTTATCGCTTACCTTTTCGGCCGCGGGTTGGAGATAATAAAAAACAGATTATTCCTGTCGAAGTGATTCTCCATTTCCGCCTTGAACGTTGTTCCGGGCCTCTAGTCATCGGAGATCCGGTTTATTCGACAACCCTTTTACCCGGTGAGCGGGTCCGGTTGTTCACGAGCGATCGCCACGCCCGCTGGTCTTACGACAGTGAATCGAATCTGGCTTACCGCCATGAAACAACATCAGAGGAATCGTTTTATACAGCAGCTATGTCCCAGTCAATGAGTGACCTAACCATCAATGAAAGTGGTGCTGGGATCTCTACCTATGAAGAATCATGGGCGGAAGGTGGAGGTGGGGCAAGTTTTTCATTATTTGGACTTATTGAAGTCGGTGGTGGCGGTGGCGGGGGTAGCTATGACTCAGAATCAACCTATGCTTTTTGTCACAGTCTGACTAAACATGCCGAATCCGCGTCGAGGTATGCAGCTGCCGGCGTGCGGGCTAAAAACACTACCGCAGTCGGTGAAGTGGAGCGACGAACGCATGCGGAAGGTGAGTCAGAAGCTCACTATGAATCCGCATCACGCATGTTTCACAACCCCAATAAATGTCATGCAGTAACCTATCTGTTTCACAAGCTCAACAAAACGCAGAGAATTCGTTTTAGGCTTGTGGCAATTGAGCGGCGTGTAAATGATCCGGTAGCTCCGACTGGTGCTTATCAGCGGATTCCTATCGATACTACCGGTAGAGTAACTGTGTTTCCGCAATCGATTGCTGCGACAAATAAGAATCGGTTGGACATTGAAAAGATAGCTCGTACAAGCGCAACCGAACGTCGGCAGGCATCCTTATCAACGGGAGGCCTTACTCGGGAAGATCTTTATAGAAGAGCTACATTTGCAGCAACTTCAGTTGCAATTGCACAAGAGCCAATTAGCGTCAAACTGCGCAGAGCAGCGCTTGCAGAAGTGGATAACGACCTTGCAGCTAAAAAAATACTTAACCCCAAGACTGGAAAGCCCACCGAAAAAATTATCGCTGAATTGTCTTGGGAAAGAACCGAGATACTTCCAACACCAGGAATACTCGTCAAGGGATGCCTGGATGAATGTGATACCTGTGAACCATCGTTGCAAAAAGAAATCGAGCTGGATCTTGGACGGAAGCAACTGGAAAATAAACTCCTTGAACGGCAGATCGAGTTGTTGGAAAAATCACAGGAATACCGTTGTTGTCCTGGTGAATCTGACGAGATTGAAGATGGTGGGGATGGATAATCAAACCAATCTGGTTTGATCTCGTTTTGGTTAACAACTTTAACGATATAAGATTCAATTTAGTCTGAATAGATTTATACCCATAAAGATGTGAAGAGCACAATGTATAGCACGATTGTTTATCTGGTGATATCAATAATTTTACTATTAGTGCCAAATATTAGCCTTATACCAAGTAGCGAGGGAGAAGATTTGGAAGATCCTATTATGTCAGAAATTATTATCGTTAAAGAAAATGCAGGAAAGACTTTTAAGGCTATTCAGGGAAATTCAATCCTTATTCGTCTCGATGAAAATCGGTCTACAGGTTATCAGTGGGAAATTGATTTGAGTGATGACCAGGTGATTTCGCTTGAGAAAACAGATTATACTCCTGGAGCTAAAAAAAAAATAGGTAGTGGAGGGGCCCGAACATTTAATCTAAAAGCCGAATCATCGGGATCTGTGAAGATTCTTTTAAGACTGAAAAATGAATGGAAACCAGATGATTCAGCAATTGATAAGTTTGAAGTGACGATTAAGGTGGAAGCTGAATGAATTTATCAAAATATTATTTGTAACAACTATTGTAGCATAATAACATTTGGTGACATTTTGCCAGACACATGAAAGGAGGAAAAAATGCCAAATCTTGCTTTTAATAATCAATTCGGACTGCCTGAAACCGGTGAAATTGTTGGTACTGGGTGGTTGTCGCAGGCACCAGATCTACGTGACTATACGGAGGCACACTCTGATGTCGCCCCGATGATAAAAAAGTTGAAGGTGACACCCAGAGCTACCCTTCCCGATAAGGTAGATTTGAGAAAATGGTGTTCTGCAATCGAGAATCAACTAAATCTCGGGTCCTGTACCGCACATGCTGGTGTGGGAGTTGTTGAATATTATGAAAATAGGGCTTTTAATCATTATATCGATGGATCGCGACTGTTCATTTACAAGACGACTCGGAATTTAATGGGTGTTGTTGGAGATACTGGGGCTTGGTTACGATATACCATGGGAGCCTTGGCCTTATGCGGGGTTCCTCCGGAAAAATATTGGCCATATACCACTAAAAAACATCCAGGACCGGCGGGAGATCGTACATTTGACGATGAACCATCGACCTTTGTCTATGCGATTGCAGACAATTACGAAGCCCTAAAGTATTTCAGCCATGACCCAGCAGGCACAACGACCGATAAAGTGCTTAAAAGCGTTAAGACTTTTATTGCATACGGTATTCCTTCAATGTTTGGTTTTTATGGGTTCCCATCTTTTAACAGTACAAATGTCAAGGGTGGAATTCCATATCCTTGCCCAGGTGAAGGTGCCATATGGGGACATGCAATCGTTGCAGTCGGTTACGATGACAAAAAGAAAATCAAAAATACGAAGTGCAATAAGGAAACCAAAGGTGCATTTTTGATTCGCAATTCCTGGGGTAATGGTTGGGGTGATAAAGGCTATGGATGGTTACCCTACCAGTATATTATGGATAAACTTGCACTGGATTTCTGGTCACTCCTTAGTATGAAATGGGTGGATACAAAAAAGTTTGGGCTTTAACAATTGGTTCTTAAAACTTAACAGGCAAAATAGTCACCAAAATTTGCATTAAAGAACCTGGCTGCCGCTTCCGCCAGGTTCGAGTCCGATTGTAGCCATGATGTTTTAGATAAGAATTTTCTCATACGTAAAGATGAGAGATTATGTTCAATTCATAATTACTAGAAAAACTTATGGCGACTCAATACGTAAGCAAAAATACAACACCACTTTATATTGAATCAACCGGTAAAAAAGTTAAACTTGAATTGCTATGGGGAGACCGTGTAGAGCCTATTCCCGGTATCAATTGTGGTGAACGTATTGAAGTGAAAGCGAGAACCAGAACGGGTTATGTTAAAAAATCGGATCTTGGACCGGATTCTCTGTTAGAGGTTTATTTTATCGATGTCGGCCAAGGTGATGGGGTCCTGATTCGTACTCCTGGTGATCGGCATGTGCTTATCGATGGCGGATACAAGCGGAGTGCGCAGCCTACTGGTAAGAATACCGCCGATTTTGTGGACTGGAAGTTTGCCAAAGATTACGGTGAGATAAAAATAAAGGTAGATGCCATGATCGCCTCACACTGTGATGCCGATCATTATGGTGGATTATGGGATCTTGTCAATCCAAATGAGTCCCATGAACTTGACCTTACCGAAGTTGAGGTCAATGCATTTTACCATGCCGGCGTGAGCTGGTGGAAGAAATCAGGGTCAGGACGCGACCTGGGGCCTATAGAAGGTGGGTATTTAACCAGATTGCTGGAGGATCGAAATAGCGCAATCAACGCACTGAATTCAAATACAGGTGAACCAAAATTACAGGGTTATTGGAGCCAATTTATTCAGTGCGTTGTGAATTCAACCGCAAAAATCCAACGGCTTAGCCATCACACTGGTTATATTCCAGATTTTGGACCTGATGATGGAAAGGCAAGCGTGAAAGTTCTGGCCCCGATTGAATATAAGTTCAATGATAAGCCGGCATTGCACTCTTTCGGTAGTAAGAGTAAAAACACCAATGGCCATAGTATTCTCCTTCGGCTTGATTATGGCCGGACTCGCATTTTACTAACAGGGGATCTTAACACTATAAGCCAACATTTGCTGCTCGACCAATACAAAGGTCAACGGTGTGAATTTGCCAGTGATGTAGCTAAATCATGTCACCATGGCAGTGATGATTGCTCCTATGAGTTTCTTTCGACCATACAGCCATCCGCTACAGTCATTTCCTCAGGTGACAACGAAGGCTATGGGCATCCTCGTCCAGGGATAGTTGCTGCTAGTGCATTAACCGGGCATACCCTTGTTCAGAATGATGAAATAGTCACTCCGCTGATTTATTCAACAGAAGTGGCGCGCAGCTATCGAATCGGCGAACCTTATGAGGTTTTTTATAAAAATTATCCAACGCCTGAAGGCCACTTGAATATCCAGCTGACCCAAACTCACAACCCTAAAGTAAAATACACCGAAACAGCTGCAGGTGATCTGCGACCGCGTAAGCGAAGTCGGCGGCTAAACCGGTTGTACGTTGTCAGCGGCGTCGTTTATGGATTAGTTAATGTGCGAACTGACGGCAATAAAATCCTTTGCGCTACTCTAAACGAAAAAGACAATACGTGGGATGTCAAAACATTTGAGTCCAGATTTTAAAGAGGAAAAATGCCTTTTTTAAGTTATCGGCAATCCGGGTTGGTTATGGAAAAGGGCGGCGAAAATGTCTCCGAACGCCAAGGCAAGGATCTTCAACGAGATCTTTGCCGTCTGGGTTATCTGAAAAGTGGTATCGACGGAAAATTCAGGAATTTCACCCAGCGGGCCGTAAAAGCCCTGCAGCACGACCTGCTATCCAATGATGGAAAAAGTATCGGAAATGACGGATCCGCACCGGCCATGGTATTGGATTACAATCGGAAAAGGGTCGTAGATGTGACAGGCATTATTGATTAGGAAATGGTGGCGTGCGTCTCGGACATACTCAAAGATCCGGAATTTTCACTATTACCCAAAGCCGATAATTCGAAAAGAGAAAATGATAAGATCATTAATCAAATCGCTGGAATGTCATCCCAAAAAGTCCAGATTTCCCGAGGAAGTTTGGGATAAAAACCGTTTTCCACGACCCTGGACGCCTGGATAGCGTAAGTATGAAGGAGGTGAATCATGCCAGAAATGAAAGATTTTCTAAATCCAGCATCGATATTAACACCCGGCATTGCCGGAGGCTTAACGGCAAGTATTTCTTTTCCCTTGGTAACGCAATTTGATTTGAGCTTTAAATGGGTTGCTTTGATCATTAGCTTTATACTTGGACTATTAATAGTCCTTTCTTATAAGGAAGCAATGCCTAAAATGTTGCGCATCTTGTATTGTGTTCTCAATTCGCTCATTATTTTCTCTGTAAGTGTTGGAACCGGTGTGACTGTTGATCCTATGCCAAAGCCCCCCCGATTTCATACTAGTTCTAAAAGCAATGTAAAAGATCGAATCGCTTCTTTAAATTTAAGGTCGGTTTTACGTGATATTGTGAGCGTTCGATCAAGTTTTGCAATCGAAGAACAGAGAATCAATACTCTCTCATCACACAAATATAATAATAGACCACTGCTGATAGCTCAAAATTTAGATAATAGTGAACAAATGGAAAAGCAAGCGCTTGAAAAACGAATAAGACAACTGGAAGAAGAAAAAATTGCCACAGAGGTTCGAGCACAAAAAGAACGTGAAATGCATGAATTAAAAGAAAAACAGTTGCAGCAATATCAAGAAGAGGTGGAGAGACATAATAAGGACGTAGAGAAATACAATAAGCGATGGTCTTGGTAGTGAGTAGAATATAAAGTTCAATTACACTTGAAAGGAGGAGTCATGAAATTCATACATATCAGTGATCTTCATTTCCATAGTCGAAAAAGGGATAATAAGGAGGCTATAGAGATCCTGGAATTCATCGATCAAAACTATTCTACCCATTATCTTATCGTAACCGGTGATATTGCTGATGATGGCCATGAAAAACAATACCAGCAGGCTTTTACCGCCCTAAAACCTTTCAAAGGACGGATTTTTATATGTCCGGGTAACCATGATTTTGGAGCCGTTGGAAATTTCTACAGTCAGGAAAGGGCTGAACGATTTGACCGCTTTTTGTCAATTCCTCTTGAACAGGGAGGGACATTTACCGGTGATACGACCCCTGTTGTCAATATTGTAAAAGAAAGGAATGAACAAGTCATGTTGATTGCTCTCGATACCAACTTGGAGACGGAGCATCCGTTTGATTTTGCATGTGGAGAGATTGGGGATAGGCAATTGGCTGCCGTCAACAACATTTTATCAAATCCCGAGACTTCGGATATTATCAAAATTTTATTTTTTCATCATCATCCCTTTATGCATGGGAATGCATTTATGGAATTGGTCGATGCGCGTAAGCTAATGAGAATCATCTATTATAAAGTCAATGTTCTTTTATTCGGACATAAGCATGTGTCCGATAGCTGGGAAATAAATAACGGGATACAATATATCCTAGCCTCTGACAATTCTCCCGGGAAAAAGTATGCTCGTGAAATTATCATTTCAAAAAAGGTAATAAAGGTAAATAATGTAAAAATTGTATAAAATGAGGAAAAAAGATGGACTTACCGGTGAGGCCACGAAGATATTTCCTTCTATTATCATGTGTGGGTATTGTATTTATCTTTGGTTGCTCTTTACCTGCTAAAAAACAGAAAGAAGAAACACCATCCCTACCGGGTAAGTTTACCGAATTTATATTAAAGACCGAATGCGCGGATGATCCCCTAATTATCGAAATTAAAAATGAATCAGAAAGTAAAAGTTTAATTCTTCATTTATTTAAGTTGTATATAGATAATTTAAAAAAAGATGCCAGCCCTGATTCGCCCGCTTTAGCAAAATTGGAAAAGCTCTTTGCCTGTGGTCAGGTAAAAGATCGGGTTGAAGGACATTTCTATGGTACTACGATAGTTCTTAAGAAAAGTGATCATCCTTTTGGCGGCTTTTTAAACCAGCTTTGGGGGATCACCTTAGGAGATGTTTCTCCTTGGAATGGAAAGACATTTAATGCCGCTACGCCCAGAGAATTGACATATTATACGGATGGGTTTGAAAAAGGGAACGCACCCACATTCATGGGGATCAATTGTTTTAAGGAATATGAAAAATCCCTTTTAAACATGGCCAGTATGGCAGTGTTGACCTTCTGGTTAAATTTAAAAGATGTCCCGGAACAGGAAAAACACACATTCGGGTATGACAAGAAAGGAGGACTGTTTATTGCCAGAAGGGCTATGTCTATCGATCCTGAAAATCTTGGGATGGCGGTCTTTCAATTAAATTACCGGTGGAATAAATTAAATAACCCACCGCCGCTTAAATATCTCATCGATGAAATTGTTCAGATAGCGGATGGATTATACATAGGGCCGTTGCTTTTTGCCACCGAGCATCTATTGGAAGAATACGATCCCAAGCTGAGTCCGGACGAATATAAATATGAGAATTTCGGATATTTTCTGTTGATGGATGAGGACTGGAACAGGGAAAAGAAAAGGCTGTTTCCTTAAAATATGGAAGATAACATGAAGCGATATCTTGTTTTATTCCTTATGTGCATGCTGGTGTGGGCTTGCAGTTCATCAACCATTAAAGAAAAGCCCCGATCCGTTACGGTAAAATTATCAGATAAGTTTACCCGGTTCACCTTTAGGGATCGTTGTAGCGAAAAGGATGCCCTTCTTACAGAGATTTCCAACGATATGGAAAAAAGAGCCACCATTCTTGATTTAATGCAATTTTACTCGGATGAAATTGCCAATGATCCGGATGTCGATTCCCCCTATTTTAAAAAATTACAGCGGCTCTTTGAATGCGGGCTGACACCCGAAACCATGGATGGCTACCTTCATGGCGCGGTGATTGCGTTTAGGAATCAAGCCCTTCTAAATGTATTTGATATCAATACGCTTAATTTGAAGTGGCCTTTGGCACGGATATTTTCACCCTGGACAGGCAAAACCTTTGAAAAGATCAATCTGGAGAAATTAAAATTGATTACTGACAACTTTGAAACTGACGAGATCATTTCTACCTGGGGGTCTAATACATATACAACCCGTTCCGTAAAGAAGAGGGTGTCGGTGGACCTCATGAGAGTCCTGGGGATAGAACTTATAGATGCCACCCCAGGAGAAAGACAATCCCACGATTACGATGTGAAGGGATTTTTCTTTATCGGAAAGCCTGCTAAATCGATCAATCCGGATAATAATGGCCGACATGTGTATCAATTCAACTACCGGTGGCCGGCTTTGCACACATTTGTGCCGGATAATTATTGTATCGACGAGATCGTGCGGATTACAGACGGACTTTATCTGGGACAGCTGGTTTATGCGACAGAGATAAAAATGGAATATGACCCAACCGTAGACCCACGAATCTATAAGTATAAGAACTTCGGTTATTGGTTGCTTTTGGACAATGATTGGCAAAAAAGGCGGATGGAAATATCATTTGATATAAGCTGATGAAAAGAGAGGTTTCAGTATGGGAGATATCACATTAGAAGATATCCGGTTAAAAGAATATACCCTTGAAAATCTGCCACTTTTAAATCGATTGCGTCAAAAATTATTGAGTAAAAGCGCTGAGATCTGTATCGAACGTGCCCGTTGGGTAACCGGATATTATAAGAATGGCGCTGCACCCGAAGATTCGATGGAAATCAAGTATGCCAAGGCGGTGAACTATTTTCTTCGCAACAAGGCAGCATTATTTTTCGATGACAATCTATTGGCCGGGAGTACCACTTCCAAACCTTTCGGTGCACCGGTATATCCGGAATATACCGGATTACATATCTGGCCCGAGTTGGATACAATCAGTACCAGAGAACAGAATCCATTAAAGCTCTCTAAAAACGATGCTGAAACGTTAAATTTTGATATTTATCCCTACTGGATGGAACGAAATATTCTTGAGTATACCCGCAAGAAATACAATAATCCCAAATGCATGCGGCTGTTTGAGCGGATTGTATTTTTCCTGGCGACAAAAACGGGTTGTATCTCCCACACGGTACCGGATTACCGCTTAGCGCTCAACAAAGGCGTTGAGTATATTATTGAATCAGCCGAATCTCGAATGGCAAGTATAAAAGCAAAGGCGAGCCTTTCCAGTGAGGATAAACAGAAGCTTGAGTTTTATCAGGCCGGGCGGATTGCCATGAAGGGGGTCATGGCTTATGCCCAAAACCTGAGCATAGAGGCCGATAAGTTGGCTGAAGTAGAAGAAGATCCGGTAAAGAAAGTAAATTATCAGGAAATGGCAAAGGTCTGTGCCCGCATACCCGCTAAGCCGGCAAGGACTTTTCGCGAGGCCATCAATTCACTTTGGATTATACAAGTCGCCATCCATGCCGAGAATATCAATATGGCCATGAGTCCCGGCCGATTAGACCAAATTCTATACCAGTTTTATAAAAACGATATCAATACCGGTGAACTGACCGTAAAAAAAGCAATTGAATTGGTCGGCTGTCTCTGGCTTAAATTAAACGATAATACCAACCTCGTTCCTGAAACCGCGGAAGAACTTTTTGGGGGAGCGGGAACGGTACCGGCCGTAACGGTTGGGGGGGTTGATGAAAAAGGTAAAGATGCCGTCAACGACCTGACATATATTATGCTCAGGGTTACCGAACTGTTAAATACAAGGGACCCAAGTCTGAACGCCCGTTATCATTATGAAGAAAATACAAAAAGATACCGCGACCGGGTCGCCGAGGTGATTGTCAACACCCGGGCGGTTCCCGCTATTCATAATGATGTTGTCGATATCAAGGTCCTTGAAAATCAAGGTGTAAAAACCGAGCATGCGAGGGACTATGCGGTTATCGGCTGCGTGGAACTTTCATCCGCCGGACGGAGTTACGATGCCTCGAGTTCCATTATGCTGAATCTCGTATCCGTACTTGAACTGGCCCTTTATAACGGTAAAAGGCCGGTCACCGGCGATGAGCAGATCGGGCCTGCAACAGGTGATCCATCGCAATTCGAGAGTTTTGAGACATTTTGGGAAGCATTCAAGACCCAATTAGAGTGGTTGGCAGGAACGGCGATAGAGCTTAATGAATATTATGGGAAAGTGCATCAGGAGATACTCCCATCACCCCTGCTTTCCTCGTTTTTCGTCGGTCCCATGGAAGAAGGTAAGGATTTAATCTTCGGAGGCGCTCTGTATAATTCATCAGGTGCAACCCATATCGGTTTTGCCGACACGGCTGATTCTTTGAGCGCCATTGAAAAGGCCGTATTTATCGATAAGAAATGTACTTTTGATGAACTTATCCAGGCCCTAAAAGCGGATTTCAAGGGGTATGAAAAACTTCATGCTTACCTGATCAATAAAACCCCGAAATATGGAACGGACGCACCCATCGCCATAAAAAATTCGAAAAACCTGATCCGTTTTTTGTATGAGTTTTATCAACGTCATACTAATTATCGGGGGGGGAAGTACAGACCCGGCTACTGGACGATGACCAACCATGCCGGTCATGGGAAACTCTCCGGCGCCCTTCCAAATGGTAGAAGCGCTTACAAGGTTTTTGCCAGCGGAATTACCCCGGTATCCCAGGCGACTCCCGATCTGGCCACTTGTCTGAAAACGGTGGGCGGGTTGGACAGTCACTGCATACCGAGCGGAGAAGCGCTCAATTTGAAATATCCATCGGTGGCGGGAGAAGACGATATGAAGCGGTTTGCCCAGGCAATTGAAGCCTATCTCCGGTATGGTGGACTGCATATACAGTACAATATCATGTCTTATGACACCCTGATCGATGCGAAAAAGAATCCTGATAAATATCCTGATCTGCTGGTACGGGTTTCCGGTTATTCGGCTTACTTCAAGGATCTGAATGAAGCGATGAAGGACGAAATCATCACCAGAACCGCGTACGATATTAAAACAGGTAAGATGATCCCTTTTTCTTAGTAAATACTCTCGGTTAATGATTACCGAATGATGATGGAGGTAACAATGGAAAAGTTTATAAATCGTATTCTATTCAGAAATTGGCGGGCAAGGTTGATCGGTAAGAAATTTATCGAAAGCATCGAATCGGGATTAGCGGAAGGTTTTCTGGATCTGTTGTTAAAATTCATGCGTCTTGTTTTTTTTGTAGATACGGATTTTAGAAGAAATATCAGGAATTTTGATGGACGCTATCTTTTTAGAAGCAGGGACAACCAGATCACAGTGGCCGCCATTATTCGAAATGATAAGTTAAATGTGAAAAAAGACATGATAACTGATACAAATGTCACCGTCACTTTCAGAAATGCCAAAGCCCTTATGAATTACCTTCTTTCACCCAAGCCTGATATCCTCGGTTCGATTTTAAGGCAGGATGTAACGATTGACGGCAATCTCATCTATCTATACAAATTTGCCTATATGGCGAAGCACTTGCAATTGATGGCAATGGGGAGGGCATGACAAGCGAAGAAAAAAAAAGGCCACTGATTTTCGATATTCATCATTTCGCCCTTGATGATGGACCGGGGATAAGGACTACTGTCTTTATGAAGGGATGCCCTCTTTCCTGCACCTGGTGCCATAATCCGGAGTCGATCAAAGCCGATCAAGAGATCGCCTTTTACTCCGAGCGGTGTATCGCCTGCGGAGACTGCATGACGGTTTGCCCGGAGGGTGCAATCAGTCTTGAAAATCCCGGCCGGATATTGCGAAGCAAGTGTACGATCTGTGGCCAATGTGCCCAGGAATGCCCCACAACTGCTCTTGAGATCATCGGAAAATATTATCCTGTCGGCGAGCTGGTTGAGATTCTGTTGAGTGATTGCATCTTTTTTAAAACCTCTAACGGTGGAATAACATTTTCGGGGGGTGAACCAACGCTTTATATGGATTATATCGGCGAAGTCATGCGGAAGCTGAAAGAAAATGATTTGCATATAGCGATCGAAACCGCCGGTGTGTTTAACCTGTCCGAGTTTGAAAAAAAACTTTTGCCATACATCGATCTAATTTACTTTGATTTAAAAATATTCAACTCTCATGAACATAAGCACTATACAGGGAAAAGTAACAAACAGATACTACAAAATTTTGTTTACCTGAATAATGTATCAAGCTTAAAAATTATCTCGCGAGTACCTCTCGTGACCGGGATTACAGCGACGGTCGATAATTTGTCTCAGATCGCTACTTTTCTGAAAAACGCAGGTTGCTCAACAAGCGAATTGCTCCCATACAACCCAGGTGGCATTTCAAAAAGAATTGCCATCGGGGAGAATATTCCCGGGGAAATTCCCTATACAATGATGGAAATGGAGGAAGAGAAAAAGTATAGAGAATTTTTACAATAGTCGAGAATAGGTCTGATTTATTGATTTAAAGCATTAATACACCGATATCGTGAGGTTCACCAACCAACAGATCGCCGATGTATTCATTTAAGCTTTTCATTTGAAGAAATAATCTGTTAGCTGTGGTTGAACCAAAGCCAAAGGGGGCAACTAACGTCTACGTTGCGGTTTTATTCAAGACACCATGTTTCTTGACAATCAATTCCGGCTCGTTTACCCTCAGGCCTCTGATCGAAAACCAGCGTGAAGGTTACTACGATGCGTTCTACAAATCATCCCAGGACTGGCATGAGGGTGAGCAAACTTTATTGCTATGGTGAGATTACTTTATGGGCGTGATGCTCCTGGCAGCATAAATGGCTATTTTGAATTTTGTTGTGGGAAATTGATTCAAAATTCCAAATTCAAGATTCAAAATTGGGGGGATAAGTGAATGAGATGGTTTTTGTTCTTAGTCAGTCTATTGTGGATCGCCGTGGGATCCGGCTACATTCTCTACACCCGTCAGTTCCGCGAGGTGATGGGTAATTTGATCAAGGGATCCAATGAAAAAATAATCGCCGGGTTGGCGGTGGGGTTCGGCATCCTGTTCATCCTTGGCGCGTCCCAGACCCGTCATAGTGGGTTTGTTATTTTTTTGGGGATCATCGCCATCGCCAAAGGTGTGTTTATTTTTTTGGATCCCCAAGGATACTGGCAAAAAGTCAAGACCTGGTATTTAGGCCAAGCCTCTGACCAAACCTTTCGGCTATTTGGGATCATTGCCTTGATATTGGGTACGGCGCTTTTTTCCTGGATTTCCTAACCTTCTTTTTTAAGGTGAATTCCGTTTGGCTTGATTTCGATTTT
>Ga0209013_10002122_pt1 | contig 18094 bp, 18 predicted proteins | sample Cruoilmetagenom2_FD_187291 | JGI IMG/M metagenome (GOLD analysis project Ga0209013, IMG submission 187291) | Oil polluted marine microbial communities from Coal Oil Point, Santa Barbara, California, USA - Sample 2 (SPAdes) (version 2) | ecosystem: Environmental > Aquatic > Marine > Oil seeps ...
TTCTGTTACGGGCGCGGGCACATGGCGATGGGGCTCGCGGTGCTGAAGCTCGAGCCGTCGTCCGAGCCCGGCGGTTTGCCCCGCGCGGTCGGCGAACCGGAGTATGTGGTTGCCACCACGGGAACCTGGCACGTCCACAACGGGGGCTGGTCCGCGGACTCGAAGCAGATCGTCTACACCCGCGACATGGACTACGGCGATATCTTCGAGCTGGTGGAGAGACGGTAAACATAGACCTCGTGGATCTCGCGCTCGTAACCCGGGTACAGCCCTTTCGGCATTCCGAGCACGATCCGCTTGCCGCGGTTGGCGAGCACCAGCATCTCTCCCGCCGCACGGTCGAAGTCGATGCCCTCGATCTCTCCCTTCCGTCTGAACTCGGTGAACGTCTTCTCGTGGGTCACGTAGGCGTCCGTCGCCCCGGTCTCCGCGGGAATCCGCCACAAATTGTCGGCCTCGTCTGATTCGGCGTCGCCATCATCGGCGGTGATGTAGAGCGAACCGTCAAAGACGGCGATCCCCTGCTGCCACTGCGGAACGGGACGCAGATGGAGCTTGGCTGCGTAGGAATCGGTCGCGAGATCGTAACGAAAGACATAGGTGCCGTCGACCCAATCGGTCATCCACACCGACCCGTTCTCGGCATCCACCGCGAGGGCGCTCACCTCGACCTGCCCCGAGTCGGGGCTCCAGTCCACCGATCTCTTGAACTGAAGCGTCTCGGCGTCGTAGATCGCGATCTGGATATCGGTGCCGCGGCCATCGTCGAACCACTCGATACCAGCAAAGAGCTCGCCGTCGTGGACGCTGATGTCACCGATGTGGTTGGCCGGCTTGACGAGATCGACAAACGGCTCGGGGTTTTCAGCCAGCAGCTCGCCGTCCTTCGAGTAGACGTAGAGGGCCGTGCTGCCGCTGTTGAAATATCGTTCACCGTCGGTTGCGATCCCCTGCCGACCGGCGACCTCGAGGACGCGCAGCAGCCGGTAGGCGTGCGACCCGTCGTCGCTCGCCGACGATTCTGATGCATCGCGCGCACACCCGCTGGTGATCATGATTGCCATCAGGAGAGCCGATCCGATTTTCACCATCACACACCCTCTCTTTCTTTGTGCGGAAAACCGATCGCATAGGTCACCCTGCTCAGACCGATCGACCGCGTCCGGCCGATCTTCCACTCGTACCCTCGATCGTCCACCTGCCGGACGAACTCTCTGATCTCGTCGACAGAGTAGGTCCTGAGGTTCGAAACGAAGCCATCCCACATGGCGATGATCGGCACCACCGGGATGAGATAGGTCCACAACAATCGCCTCCATCGGACGGGCCGGATGAATGGTGTACACAGCCAGATGAACGCGGGAACCAGCAGTGTCGGCAGCGTCCAGATCAACCAGTTGCGCTCGGTGTACTCGAAGATTCCGACACCCTCATCCTTGCGCACCGCGTCGGCTAGGACCGCGCGCGCCGCGTCGGGCCGAAAGTGATGGAAGGAGGTAAACAGGGTTCTGAATCCTTTCAGCTTCGACGGCACGTCGACCGCATCGACCGGGGTCTCCAGGTAGGTGACGACACCGCCGGTCTTGCCAACGTTCTCCCGCACCTTCAGGTTCGGGAATTTGTCGGTCAGGATCACCCGGAGGTCACGGATGCCGAGCCGGCGGAGCGCTGGGATGAGTGACAGGAGAGGTTGGCCGGCGCCCGAGCACACATCGATGATCCTCGCATCTCCCGCGCCCTTCAACGCATCCGCAAGAAGAGGGGCCACACCTGCGTACGGTTTGAACGCGGAGGCGTAGAACGATAGGAAATCGGTCAGGAGATCCCGCCATACAGCAGGAAACCATGGCAACTCGTGGAACTCTAAGAGATGGAACCGACGCACACCCGGGACTATATGACGATTCCGAGTTGGGATACCATCTGCCCATGTTCAAACACGTCATTTTTCAAGAAGGCTTCAGACCCTTCTTCCTCCTCGGTGCGGCGTGGGCGGTGTTCCTGGTTCCGTGGTGGGCCCATACCTACACCCAACCGGCCTCCGGGGAACCCGGCCTCGAGAGCATTTCCTGGCACAGCCACGGGATGATCTTCGGCTACACGATGGCGATCATCGCCGGTTTTCTGCTGACAGCAGTCGAGAACTGGACCGGTCGTCCGACCGCACGCGGTCCATTCCTCGCAGCGCTCGTCGGTCTGTGGACGATCGGACGGCTGGTCGGCCTCGGCGGCGCGGCCGCCGCCATCGGCGGTCTCGCCGACCTCGTCTTTCTTCCCGCCCTGACCATTGCGATAGCCATTCCTCTGTTCCTCACCCGGAGCCGGCGCAACTATCTTCTCCTAGCAATCCTGCCGTTGCTGTGGATCTGTGACCTCCATCTCCACCTGTGGAGCTCCGGTCTCCTGCCGCAATCGTATCTACGCACCGATCTCGTGGCCGTCGACCTCATCGTGGTGGTGCTCGTCATCATCACCGGCCGGATCGTTCCGCTCTTCACGCGCAACGCGCTCGCCGATGAAGGCGTCCGCTCCAACGCAAGCCTCAACACCGCCGCCATTATCAGCGTCATCGTCGTGGCCATGATCGAGGTCGTTGCGCCGGGTGGGTACGTCATGGCAGTGTCTGCCGCCATCGCCGGATTTCTGGTGCTCGGCAGATCCGTCCACTGGGGATTCTCCAAGACCCTCGGCCGACCGATCCTGTGGGTTCTCCACGTCGGCCACACCTGGATCTGGCTCGGCCTTCTCCTCAAGGCGGCTGCAGCCGCTGGCGCCGACATCCAGCCGAGCCTCGCCACCCACGCCCTCACCACCGGCGCCATCGGCACGCTCACCCTTGGCATGATGGCACGGGTAACCCTCGGCCACACCGGCCGACCAATCCACGTGTCGCCGATGATGACCGTCTCCTTTGTAGCCATCACCGCCAGCGCTCTTCTGAGGGTCTTCGGCCCTTGGCTGCGCGCCGATCTCACACGGGTCGCTGTTGAATCCTCGGCCGGGCTGTGGGCGCTCGCATTCACCCTCTACCTGGTGGGTAACGCCCGCATCCTGGTGACGCCCCGCCCTGACGGAACGCCGGGTTAATCTGAACACTGGTCGAGTCACACCGGCATGCGCAGGCGAGACGCCTGCGCCACAAGGTTCCGCGGTCGGTCAACGCGATGAGATAGGCGGGGTAGAATTTCCTCATGGACGCAGAGATCAAAGACAGGATCGAAGAGGCAGCGATCGCGGTCGCTGCGGCCGAGGCGTTGCTGATCACCACCGGCGCCGGGATGGGGGTGGACTCCGGGCTGCCCGACTTCCGCGGCGACCAGGGGTTCTGGAAGGCCTACCCACCGATGGAGCGGCTCGGAATCTCATTCGTCGAGATGGCCAACCCCACATGGTTCTCGCGCGATCCGGAGCTGGCGTGGGGCTTTTACGGCCACCGGCTGAACCTCTACCGGGAGACCGCTCCCCACGCCGGATTCGAGATCCTCAATCGCTGGAGCGATCGACTGACTCATGGAAGCTTTGTCTTCACGTCCAACGTCGACGGCCACTTCCAGCTCGCCGGATTCGATCCCGATCGCGTCGTCGAGTGCCATGGCTCGCTCGGTCATCTCCAGTGCGCCAAACCGTGCAGTCAGGAGATCTGGAGCGCCGACAACCTCGATGTAACGGTCGACGAGGACAGCTTTCGCGCAATGTCGCTCCTCCCGGAGTGCCCAGGATGCGGGGGCCTCGCCCGCCCCAATGTGCTGATGTTCAACGACTGGCACTGGGTTCCCCACCGCACCTCTGCCCAGGAACGCCGCCTCGAGATGTGGCTCAACGAGGTCAAGAACTCGCGGTTGCTGATCGTCGAGCTCGGCGCCGGTTCGGCCGTGCCGACGGTGCGCATGACCTCCGAACGGGTCGCCCGGTCACTCAACGCCACCCTGGTGCGGATCAACCCCCGCGAGCCACAGATCCCACACGGGCAGATGAGCCTACCCCTGGGCGCCCTGGAAGCTCTCGAGGCGATCGACGAGCGGCTTTGAGCGTTTTTTCTTTGTTTCCTTTTTTCCTCCCGACGGTCCGACCGTCGGGAGGAAAAAAGGAAGAGGTATGATGCGCGTTGGAGGCGAACGATGCCAAAGCTTTGGATATTGCGTGGGGCGCATGAGGCGCCCGGTTGGAATCAGCTCCGGGAAGCTTACGATGACGAGAAAGTGGACATCATCCACCTCGACGCCAAGGTGTGGGCCATCATCAATGCTGACGAAGCCCCGATCGAATATGAAGGCCTGCGCGCCGAAGAACCCGCCGACGGCATGTATATCGATCCCAATGGATCGCCCTTGTTCCTGGTCGACGGCACGGTCGTGACCTCGGCCGAGGCCGTGGTCGAGGCCCTCGGCGACGAAGCGCGGGATCTGTTGAATAATGTCGGCGATGCCACCGTCGCGCTCGAACGCCTCGGCAAGGTCTATTGAGGGGGACCCGTGAAGCGATCCGCTGCCCTTTCGTTCCTGTTCGCCATCATTATCGGGGCCACGGGCGTTGCCGATGCACAGACCCCTGAGTGGCGGCTCGGCGGCCGCGCCCTGTGGGTCAGCGCCGGCGCGACCAGCGACGAGCTCGGCACGACCGGCAGCAGTCTCGACCTCGACTCAGGTCCGGGTCTCGAGTTCGACGCCACCGTGATGTTCTCCGATCTCATCGGCATCCAGTTTTCACTTGGCGCCTCGTACCACCGTCTCAACCTGGTCGGCGGCGACTGGAACGGTATCGACGCCGGAAGGATATGGCTGGCGCCATTGACCGCCATCGCCCAGTACCACGTGCAAGTCTACGGACCGTGGGATCCTTATATTGGAGTCGGCGCCACCTGGATCCAACCGTTCTCCAGCCTCTCGAGCGACGCCGAGAACGCCGGGGTCGAGGATCTCGACGTCAAGGGGGCCGCCGGCGTCGCGGCCCAGGCCGGGGTCAACTACCAGATGAACAACCGCTGGTACGCCAACCTCGATATCAGCCACCTCGGCGCCTCCATCGAAGCAACCGTGACGACCGAAGAGGGCGATCTCCCAACGGTAGAGCTCGACATCAAACCATGGGTCATCGCGGTCGGCTTCGGCTACAAGTTCTGACGTTACACGTTTGAACGTTTGAACGTTAAACGTTGAGATCTCGACACGCTATGCAATATGAAGAGGGCTACCGGCTCACAACGTTCCAACGTTTAACGTCTTAACGTTCTAACGTCAATGTGCCACCGGCTCGTCGGCGAAATCACCCGGATCGAAGTCATCGCCGCCGCCGGCCTTCATCATCTGCTCCCGCACCATCTGCATGTGTTCCACTTCCTCCTGCCGAAGCTCTGTAAAGAGCTCCCGTACCTCGGAATCGGTGATCTCGGGGAGCGCGGTGTCGAAAAACTCGAAGGCCTTGGTCTCCGCCGCAAGCGCGACCTCGAAGGCGTCTTGAAGGCTCATAAAGGTCTGGGCCACTTCGTACCCGGGCGCCTCCACGTCCCACAGCATCGATCGATCGACGTTGACCGGCTGATCGCCGAAGAGTTCCTGTCGCTTTGCCGCCAACTCCTCGCGGTGTTTGGCCTCGCAGCCGACCATGAAACGGAAAAACCCGGCCGCTTCCTTGGTGTGGTGGTGTTCGAGGTTGTCTGCCAGCTCCCCGTAACGCTCCTCGGCCTCTTCCTCGACCAGGACGGCGAGGTCGAGGGCATCCTTGAGAGAAAGATCCGTGAACTGGATATCTGCATTCATGATCCGATCAACTCCCCTGACCTGTCATGGTATTCCCGCCGACCGCCACCGGGATATCCGCCGCCGCGAGGCGGTTTGTGATTTCTTCGACGCTGCACCCCGCCAAGACGGCGACCTTGTCCTGCGACGAGGCGCCGGCGACGATCTCCACCTGGTTCGGCCGAATGCTGAGAGCCTCGGACAATAGCCGGATCACTGCCGCGTTCGCGCGGCCCCTCTCGGGCGCCGCGCTGACCTCGAGCTTGAGCGCGCCGCCATAGGCGCCGATGAGACGTTGCCGGCGTCCACCCGGTTTGACCCGCAGCCGCAGGCGCACACCGCCCCCGGTCTGCAGGATCTCGACGCCTTCGCTCACCCGAGGATCACACCCCGCTCCGAACTCGCGATGAACTCGAGGACGAGATCGACCTCCTGCTGGCCGCCGAGCTCTTTTTCGATGCGCTCGATGGCCTGCGAGGTGTTGAGCTTCGGGCTGTGCAGCAGACGCCACATCTGCTTGAGCGCCTGGCGGCTCTCCACCGAGAATCCTCTGCGCTCGAGGCCGATGGTGTTGGGTCCGTAGCATTTTGCGGGGCGGTTGCCGACCGTGCTCATGAATGGAAGGCAGTCTTTGTCGGCGGCTGTGAAACCGCCTAGAAACGCATGGATTCCGACCCGACTGAACTGATGGATGGCCGAAAACGCGCCAATAGTCGCGAAATCTGCGACATCAACATGACCGGCAAGAGTGGCGCCGTTGGCGAAGATCGTCTGCGAACCCACGTTGCAATCGTGGGCGATGTGGGCATAGGCCATGAAGAGGCTCTTGTCGGCGATCGTTGTGACTCCGCCACCGCCCGGGGTCCCCCGGTGGAGGGTGACGAACTCGCGGAAGACGTTGCCATCGCCGATCGCGAGTCGAGTCTTCTCGCCCGCATACTTGAGATCCTGGGGCGGCGCGCCGACCGAGCAGTGGCTTTCGAAGCGGTTGCGCGCGCCGATTGTGGTGCCGCCACCGAAGCGGCAGAACGGTCCGACCTCGCAGTCGGCGCCGATCACGACATCAGCCTCGATCACCGTGTACGGCCCGACCACGACCCCTTCTCCGAGTTCGGCTCCGGGATCGACAACCGCCGTCGAGTGAATATCACGAGCCATCAGCGCTCCCCCATCGCGGACATCATTTCCGCCTCGCACACGACCTCGCCATCCACCAACGCCCGTCCGCGGATCTTGGCGAAGGCCGTTCGCTTGGCGATCAGCTCGACCTCGAAGATCACCTGATCGCCGGGCACCACCGGTTTACGGAACCGGCACTTGTCGATCCCGGTAAAGAAGATGATCTTGTCCTCGCGGTTCTCCACCTGGCTAAAGAGCAGGAACCCTCCCGCCTGCGCCATCGCCTCCACCACCAGCACCCCCGGCATCACCGGCGTTCCGGGAAAGTGTCCTTGGAAGAACGGCTCGTTCACGGTGACGTTCTTCATCGCCCGAATGGAGCACTCTTCCATCTCGAGCACCCGGTCGATGAGCAGGAACGGGTAGCGGTGCGGCATCACCGCGAGGATGTCGTTGATATCCTTCATGTATCGGACTCCTCCAGCTCGGAAAGCCGTGCTTCGAGCTCACCAACCTTCCGACGGAGCCCGTCGAGGCGCTGCAGATTGGCGTTGGCCTTGAGCCACTCCCGATGGGGCCGCGCGGGGGCCCCCGCAATCGTCGCCCCGTCGGGCACGTCCTTGAACGCGGCCGCGCGCGCTGCCAGCACGACACCGCTGCCGATGGAGAGGTGGCCCGAGCATCCCGACTGGCCGGCAAAGACGGTGTGGTGGCCAATCCTGGTCGAACCGGAAATCCCCACCTGCGCCACCAGCAGACAGTGCTCGCCCACCTCAACGTTGTGGGCGATCTGAACCAGGTTGTCAACCTTTGTCCCACGACCGATTCGGGTCTCCCCGAGGGCCGCGCGATCGATGCACACATTGGCCCCGAGCTCTACGTCGTCCTCGAGGACCACGATGCCTACTTGCGGCACCTTGTGGTGGACGCCATCGACGGTCGCAAAGCCGAAACCGTCCGATCCTATGACCGCTCCAGAGTGGATGATGCACCGGTCGCCGACTCGACAGCCATCCTCGATCACGACCCTCGGGTGGAGGACGCAGTCTGCCCCCACGACAACACCGCGACCGAGCATGCAACCCGGACCGACGACGCTGCGCTCACCGAGCTTGGCGCCGGCGCCCACCGACACCAGCGGTCCGACGCTCGACCCGTCGCCCAACATGACATCCTCAGCCACAACCGCCGAGGAGTGAACCCCGGACTCCGGTCGTTCCGAAGGGTGGAAGAGCTCCAGGGTGCGCGCGAGGGCGAGATAGGGCTCCGGGCACACCAGCAGGTTGCGATTCGGAAGCACAGCGGGGTCGGCGACGAGAATCGCTCCCGCGCTGGATGACCTGGCCTCCTCGACATACTTCGGGTTGTGGAGGAAGCTCAAATGCTCCGGCCCGGCGGTGTCCAACGGCCGCACACCGCCCACCTCGTGGTCGCGGTCACCGACGACCTCCGCATCGAGCGTGCCGGCCAGCTCGGCGAGCGTGATCGTCACTGGACCGTGTTGAACTGTCGAATCACATCGTCGGTGATGTCGACGGCCTCGTCGGCGTACACCAGCCCGGACTGGAACTTGTTGAAGATCAAGATGATCCCCCGCTCCTGACCGATCTGGTTGATGATCGGCAGGATCTGTTGCTCGAGCCCGCCGAGCTCCCGGCGTCGCGCCTCGTCGAGCTCGCGCTTGGCGTCATCCTCGAAGCGGCGCATCGCGATATTTTTGTCCTCGAGCTCCTTGGTCATCTCCGCCAACCGCTCTTCGGACACCGTGAACCGCTGCTTGTTGATCTGCTCCTGGAGGGTTGCCAGCTCCTGTTGCATTGCCTGGCCCTCCTGGACCTTGGCGTCCGAGATGACCTTCAGCTTCTGAATCGCCTGCTTGCCCGGATCGGACTCGGCCACTACGCGCTGGACGTCGATTACGGCCACATTGGCCTGCGCCGCCGCCGGCAGCGCCACCGCCATGACGAGTGCGGCTACCGCCGCCATACGAATTATCGAACGATACATATCTCTGTCCTCCAATTGGTTTCCTTGTTCTAAAACGTCGTCCCGATCGAGAACTGGAAGTCGCTGTCCTTCTCGTCCGGGAACGGATCGAGATTAATACCATAGATGAACCTGATCGGCGCCTGGAAGATCGGCAGGAAAATCCTCATCTCGACGCCCGTGGTCCTCCGCCACAGGCTGAGATCCCAACCCTGCTCTTCGTGATAGGTATTTCCCATGTCAAAAAAGAGTACCAGCTTGACCGGCCCGCCGACCCTGAACTGGTACTCGAAGTTGGCCTGCCAATAACGATCGCCGCCTTCTCGAGATCCTCCGGGCGAGTGGAAGTAAAGGCCCTCCTCGGTCCGAGGTAGCACCGAGTAATAAGGCAAGCCACGTAGCGATCGGTCGCCTCCGAGACGGTAGCGCTCGTAGATCGGGATGTCAGAGTCGTTGTACGTGAGGAACTGGCCGGCCTCGGCGTGGTACGCCAATGTGGTGCGCTTGCCCCATGGGATGAACTGGGTTATCCCGATCTCCGGTCTGAAATAGTCGAAGTCGCCCCCCAGAATCCCGCCGGCGATCCGCAACCGGCCGTAAAACGCCGAGCCCCGGTTGGGGTCGAATGGGTCGTCGCGGCTGTCACGGTTATAGCCGGGCGTGAAGGAGTGGGTCTTCCCGGAAAAGGTTTCGAAGGCGAGGTCGGGGTTCGCCCCGTCGACCGGCGGGATGTCGACCGGCCGCCCATGGCCCGCCGTGGGATCGCCCGCAACGCCGGAACGGGTGACCACGAACTTCGAGTAGTCATCCTGGAAGGCGATCAGGGCGGAAACCGAGGCAAAGGTGCTGACGCCGAGACCGGTCGATAGCGTAACGCCCCTGGTCCTGCGCTCGTAGCTCGAGAATCCCAACTGGTTCGTCTCGATGCTGGTCTGGAAGATCGACCCGCCCAGGAGGATGCGCCGATCGAGGAAGTACGGCTCGGTGTATGACAACGAGTACATATCAGAACGTCGGCCGAGTTGAAGAGAGACACCGAGCGTGTTGCCGCGGCCGAGGAAGTTTCGGGTGTTGAACTGCCCCTGAACGAAGAATCCGTCCAGCTCCGAGTAGCCGGCGCCGAACTGGACGTCGTTGCGGCCGACCTCGTTGCCCTTGACGTCGACGTTGACCTTTTTGTTCTCATCATCGAAATCGAAATCCAGGGGTTCCTCTTCGAGCTTCCAGTATCCAAGCGCGTTGACCTTGAAGACGGAGGCCTTGAACATCGCCATGTTCATGTACTGGCCCTCTGAGATTCGGAACTCGCGCCTCAGGACCTTGTCACGGGTCGTCGTGTTGCCAATGAACTCCAGTCGCCCGAGCCGAAAACGGTCACCCTCGAAAACGTCAACCGTGACGTCGACGATCCGCTCTTCGCCCTCGCGCCGCGACCAGGTTTCGTTGGTGTAGGCATAGACGTAACCCGAGTTGTGATACCCGTCGCGGACTTTCTCCATTCCTTCGTCGATCACCTTACGGTTGTAGGTCTCTCCCTCCTTGACGGCAAAGACCGTCTGCAACCCCTCCGTCTTGAAGACTTCAGCCCCCGTGACGGAGAACGACCCGAGGACGTAGGGCTCGCCCTCCTCGACCGGAACGGTGATGTGCATCTTGTATTTCTTCTTTTTGAGGGTCGCCGCATCCGGGTTCTTCGCAACCAGGTCGAGCACCGGCTCGCCGATCTTGACGTCGATGTAGCCATGGTTGCCGTAGAAGGTTCGAAGATTGTCGCGATCCTCGTCCCATGCCTCCTTTGTGTAGACGATCTTGTCGCCGAACATGTTCCGGATACTCTTCTGTTTCGTCTTTTTGAAAACGCCGCGAAGCTTCGAGTCCGAGTACACCTCGTTCCCGGCAAAATCAATGGAGGTGATCTTCACCTTCCCGCCTTCATCGATGGTATAGACCACTTTCTTCTTGTTCGACGAAACATCCTCGACCTGGAAGCTGACCTGCGCCGAACGGAATCCCTCGGCGTTGTAGACCTCCTTGACGGCCGCCTCGATCCGTCGCAGCTGAGCCATCTTCAAAGGCACGTTGCGAGGAATTTCGATCCCGAGCTCGTCGAGCTTGTCCTTGAGGTCCGTCGTCTTGACCTTCTTGTTGCCCTCGAAATCGACTGTGGTCACGAACGGCCTCTCCTTGACCACGACGTAGAGCGTGACTGTGCCGTCATCGTTATCCTCGACCTCGATGCGAACCTCTTCGAAGAGCCCCGAGTCCCACAATCGCCGATAGCCGTCGGTGACATACTCGCGATCTAATGGATCCTCGGGTTCCAGCCCCAGATAGTACGACACGGTATCCACCGTCAATGTGACGCCACCCTCAACCACGATGTCACGGATGATCGGCTCGTCCGCCGCCAAAGCGACGACCGCACCCATCATCAACAAGGCCGCGAGGGCATGACGCAGAGCCGTCAAGCGTCCTGCCCCAGGGTCACGACGTCCTTGTCCTTGGTGTCCACGACCGGTCGGCCTTCCTCGACCCACATCCGAAGTGCAACGTCGTCGTCGCTTCGATTCTGGATGAGGTAATCTGCCACCGCATCCTCGACCCAGAGCTTGACCAGTCGACGGAGGGGACGCGCGCCCGCCTGCGGATCCACGCCGCATTGTTCGAGGAGCCAATCGGCCACCTCCGGCGAATATTCGATCGTGACGTTCTTCTTGACCAGCACCTCCGCCGTCTCGCCGAGCAACAGGCGCGACACCTCGAGCATGGCGTGGCTGTCGAGCGATTCGAAGACGATCACCTCGTCCAACCGGTTGATGAATTCCGGTGGAAAATGACGGCGAAGCTCGCGATCGACGAGCTCGCGCACCTGGGACGACTCGACACCCGCGCTCTCACTACCGAAACCAACTCCGTCCCCCTCGACCAGCTCACGACTACCGAGATTAGAGGTCATGATGATCAGGGTGTTCGTAAAGTCGATGACGTTTCCGTAGTTGTCGGTCAGACGGCCGTCCTCCAGAACCTGCAGGAGGAGGTTGTAGACATCCGGATGAGCCTTTTCGACCTCGTCGAGCAGCACGACCGAGTAGGGGTTGCGACGGACCTGCTCGGAGAGCTGGCCGCCCTCCTCGAAACCGACGTACCCGGGCGGTGAACCGATGAGCCTCGATACAGTGTGCTTCTCCATGTACTCCGACATGTCGAAACGAACCAGCCGGCGGGGATCCTGGAAGAGAAAGCTCGCGAGCTGCCGAGCAACCTCGGTCTTACCGACGCCCGACGGTCCGAGAAATATGAACGAGCCGATGGGTCGGTCGGGACTGGTCACCCCGAGGCGGCTGCGCCGGATGGCCCTGGCCATGGCCTTGATGGCATCGTCCTGGCCGACCACGCGCCGGCGCAGGATCTCCTCCATTTGCTGCAATCGCTCCGCCTCGTCCTCCCCAATCGAGCTGACCGGAATACCGGTCCACGAGGCCACGACATCCTCGACGTCGGCACGCTCCACCATCACTTTATCGGGTGATTCCTCGGCGTGGGTCGTTTCGAGCATCTCGAGCTCCTCACGCAACCGCAGCTCCTCCTCTCGGAGGTCCACCGCAAGCTCGAAGTCCTTGCGCGAGATGGCATCCTTCATGCGCACCACTACAGCCCGGACCTCGTGCTGCACCCTGCGGAGCGACGAGGTCGAGGAAACCTGGCGCAGCTTGACCCGCGCGCCCGCCTCGTCAAGCACGTCGATGGCCTTGTCCGGGAATGCTCGATCGGTGATATAGCGCCCGGCATGGGTGACCGCCACCGTGACGGCGTCGTCCGAGTAGCGGACTCCGTGGAACTCTTCGTAGCGGCTCTGAACGCCCTCGAGAATACTGATCGTCTCTTCCTCGGACGGTTGGCGGATAGTGACCGCCTGAAACCGCCGCGACAACGCCCGGTCCTTCTCGACATACTTCCGGTACTCCCGGACCGTCGTCGCGCCGATGCAGGTGATCTCGCCGCGCGACAGCGCAGGCTTGATGATATTGGCCGCATCGAGAGACCCTTCGGCCGAACCGGTGCCGATCAGCGAGTGGATTTCGTCAAGGAAGACAATGACCTCGGGATGATCCTGAAGCTCCTTCAGGAGCCCCTTCAACCGCTCCTCGAACTGACCGCGGTACTTCGTGCCGGCCACCAACAGCGACAGATCGAGGGCGAGAATGCGTCGATCGGCGAGCAGCATCGGTACCGAACCATCGACGATGCGGGCCGCCAGACCCTCGACGATTGCCGTCTTGCCGACCCCGGATTCGCCAAGCAGCAACGGGTTGTTCTTGGTCCGCCGGCTGAGGATCTGCACCATCCTCTCGACCTCCTGCTCGCGGCCGATGAGGGGATCGAATCCTCCCTCGGCTGCGATCATCGTGAGGTCGCGAGAGTACTCGGCAATGTGGGGAGTCGCCTGAGCCGACATTTCGGCCTCGAGCTCCCGGCTATGGCGCTCGACCTCCTCGCGAAGCTGGAAGAGATCGAGTCCGCGCGCGCTGAGATACCGGGCCGCCGTCGATTCCTCGACTCTCAGCAGACCGAGCACCAGATGCTCCGAGTCGACGCTTGCATGGCCCATGCTCTCCGCCTCGTGGACGGCAAAGGCGAGAGTCCTCTTGCTCTCTTCGGCCAGCGGAAGATCGGGAGACGTGCTGACCCTTTCCAGAGCCACCCGATCTCCCAGCAGCTCCTCACGGAGCTCTCGCGTGTCGATGCCTCGCTCAGAGAGAAGGCGGGTAAAGGCCGGATCGGCCTCACGCAGCATCCCGAGAAGGACATGCTGGGTCTCGATCGACCGACTGCTCGACCTGCTCGCCTCGTAGCGAGCGAAAAACAGGCTGCGCCTGACGTGCTCGTTGAATCGTTCAAACATATTCGAAAGGTTGGCCCGCAGGCGCGAGGCGGAAGGTGCCATCGCACATGCGGGCAAGCTCTTCGTCGTGTGTCACTATAATTGATGTCAAACCTGCCAGCAAATGCAGCTCGCGCACGAGATCGAATACCTGTTCGGAGTTTTCGCGGTCGAGGTTGCCGGTCGGCTCGTCTGCGAGCAACAACCTCGGCTTCATCGCCAGCGCCCGCGCAACCGCTACCCGCTGTTGCTCGCCGCCCGACAATTGGTCCGGAAAGTGGTGCGCCCGGTCGGTGAGGGACACCGCCTCCAGCAGCTCATCGGCGCGGGCGTGGGCGGCAGCAGCCCCCTTGCCGGCAATCCGCAGCGGCAACCCGATGTTGTCGCGCGCGTCGAGCTCGTCGAGCAGGTAGTGGTGCTGAAAGACGAAACCGATCATCCGGTTACGCAGGTGAGCGCGGGCCTCTCCGTCGAGCAGCTCGACATCATCACCGTCGAGCATCAGATCTCCTTCGTCGGGCCTGTCGAGGAGACCGATCAGGTGAAGCAGCGTGCTCTTCCCAACCCCGGACGGCCCGACCACGGCCAGAAGTTGGCCCTCCGCCACATCCAGATCGAGGTCTCCCAGCACCTCGACCCTGGTGCTGCCGGCGCCAAAGCCCTTGCTCACTCCTCGCAGCTCGACAAGACAGCTACCGTCACTCATAGCGAAGCCCCTCCGCCGGTTCCCGGCGGGCGATGAGTCGAGACGGAAACCACGACGCAGCGAGAGCCAGGACCAGGGCCACCGCCATCACGAACGCCACCATGGACGGTTCGACCCGAAACGGCACCGATGACACCACGAAGACCCCGCGTGGCAGGGACAGGGCCCCGGTGCGATCCAGCACCATCGCAACCGCCACGCCGATCACGGCGCCCACTGTCGATCCGACCATGCCGATCCCCACCCCGAGGAGGAGGAAAAGCCTCCGCAGCGCGGCCGGGGGAAGGCCAATGCCCGCAAGCACAGAGAGATCGATACGCTTCTCAGCCGCCACCATGGCCACGTTGCACAAGAGGTTGAGAGCTGCAACCACCAGCATCAGACCGACAGCCACGAAGATCATTACCCGCTCCAGCGCAAGAGCGAGAAGGAGGGGCCGGTGGAGCTCCTCCAGGTTCTGGACCCGCACGCCCTCACCGGCAAGCGCCGCCCGCACCCTGGCGCCCAGACGCCATGGATCGGAGGAATCGCGGAGCTCGATCATCTCGACCACCGGCCTCCCCCACAGCAGTCGTTGGGCGAGCTCCAGCGGCAGGCTCACCGAACCCGTTTCGGCGCCCGGCTCGGGCGCCTGAACGCCGGCGATCTCGGTACGCATCCGAACCGGCAGCGGTCCCATCGGCGTCAGCCGTTGGCGGGGCGAGATCACCTGAATCTCATCTCCCACGCCGATTCCAAGTCGCGCCGCAAGAATCCGGTCGATACCGACATCGAGGGCGTCAGACCGGCCGGCCACAGATGCCGGAACGGCATCTGTGAGCGACGAAACGAGGCATGTTCCACGAACAACCTGCACCATATCCACTTGCGGAAGCTCTGCTTGCAAGACCGAGACCAACCTCGCAGGGTCGGCGAGCCGGCGCCCGTCGACGGGCAGCACGCGCGCGTGGGCCGCTTTCGCAACGATCTCCTCTCGGATGCTCGACTGGAAGCCCTCGAGCAGGGCAAGGGTCACCACCAGAGCCAGCACTCCGAGCCCCAGACCGACCATCGAGATCAGCGTCACGGTCGCAACATGGGTACGCCGCCGCAAGCCCACCAGGTATCGCCGGGCTAAGTGGAGCTCAGCGGACATCTCACTCCCGCGGCCGCAGCTGTGGAAATAAAATGGCGTCTCGGATCGACTGCCGGTCAGTCAGGAGCATGATCAAACGATCGATGCCGATGCCCTCTCCTCCGGTAGGCGGCATGCCGTGCTCGATGGCGAGCACGAAGTCCTCGTCGACCGTTCCGCCGGCTTCCGCGGCCTGCGCCTCGAGGCGCCGCCGTTGCTCGGCCGGATCGTTGAGTTCGGTAAAGGCGTTGGCCACCTCGAGCCCCCCAATAAAGAGCTCGAAGCGTTCCACGGTGTCGGGGTCGTCCGGCGTCGACTTGGCAAACGGCGAGATGTCGCGCGGAAAGTCCATGATGAAAGTGGGGTCGATCATTAACGGCTCCGCCGTCATCTCGAAGAGCTCGGCAAAGAGATTTCCGTCCGACCGCTCGTTGATTCGCTGCACATCGAGCGAGCGCGCGGCCACTTCCATCCGCGACCGATCCGTGAGGTCCTCGGGGGTCAGATCCGAGTACTCGAGGATTGCGTCCCGCATCTTCAGACGTCGCCACGGACGGCTGAAATCGATGATGTGCTCGCCCCACGGCACCTTCAACGATCCTGTCACCTCCTCCGCGAGGCCTGATACCAACTCCTCGGTGAAGTCCATCAGGAGCTCGTAATCCGAGTAGGCCCAGTAAAACTCCAACATCGTGAACTCGGGGTTGTGGCGGGTCGAGATGCCCTCGTTGCGGAAATTCCGGTTGAGCTCGAAGACCCGCTCGAAGCCGGCCACGATGAGTCGCTTGAGGTACAGCTCGGGTGCGATGCGGAGGTAGAGGTCGAGATCGAGGGTGTTGTGGTGGGTGACGAAGGGACGGGCCGTGGCGCCGCCCGGGATCGGCTGCATCATCGGCGTTTCGACCTCGATGAACCCGGCCGTCTCGAGACGCCGCCGAATCGAGGAGATCACTTTCGACCGTATCTCGAAGACCGCGCGCGAGTCCGGGTTCGACAGCAGGTCGAGGTAACGTTGGCGCGCCCGGGCCTCGCGATCGGTCAGCCCGTGGTATTTCTCCGGCAGCGGGCGCAACGCTTTGGCCAGTACCTGGAGCTTCGTCACGGCCACGCTCAGCTCGTCCGCGCGAGTGCGGAACACCGCCCCCTCGACACCGACAAAATCTCCGAGATCGAGCTGTTTGAAGACCAACCACGAGGTTTCGTCGAGGTCGTCCCTGCGCAGGTAGAGCTGGAGCTGGGCGACGCCGTCCGACACATCGGCAAAGGAGACCTTGCCGTGGCCCCGCACCGCGCGCAGGCGGCCGGCAATCTTCACCTCCGGCTTGTCCGTCTCGAGCTCCTCGGCCGTCTTCTCCTCGAACCGTGCCCGCACCCGGCTCACCGACTCGCCTACCCGGTAGCGCCGCGGGTACGGGTCCTGACCGAGCTCATACAGCGCGTTGAGCTTGGCGCGGCGGTTGGCGATCAGCTGCTCGACCGGTTGTTGGCCTTCATCCGAGCTCTGCAAAATTCCTCCCCGGCATGCTTGCGAGCACGTTATTCTAACTTGGTTTTCGAGGAGGAAGCACGCCCGCGCGGTCCACGCTGGCGGGCAGCAGCAGTCCGCGACCTCGAACGGCTCGATTTGCCCGTTTTCGACGGCCCCTGTCGCAGCGACCTCACTTCCCTTTCGCTCAGGGTTCGGAACTCCCCGGGTTTCAGGGTGTCGTCGCGCAGCGGGCCAATGGCGGTTCGCCGCAGCCTCTGCACGTGATGGCCGGCGCGGAAGAAGAGCTCGCGCACCTCGTGGGTGCGACCCTCGGAGACCTCGATCCGCCACCAGGTCGTGGTGCCGCCACGGCCCCTGGAGTCGCGTTTGATCCGCAACGGTTTGACATGCTTGCCCTCGATGACTGCGCCGGCCATCACCTTCTGCTGCTCCGGCCGGCTCAGATCTCCACGGATCTTGACGAGGTACTCGCGCACGATGCCGTGTCGAGGATGGGCGACCCGGGACGCAAGCTCGCCGTCGTTGGTCAGGATGAGCAGGCCTTCAGAGTTGTAGTCGAGCCGGCCCACAGGATATACCCGCTCGCGGATCGCCGGACGCACGATATCCAGCACCGTCTTGCGCTCCTCGGGGTCATCGCAGGTGGTCATCACACCACGCGGTTTGTAGAGCAGGAGGTAGCGCGGCGTCTCGGGCGCCTTGATGCGCTTGCCGTCGACCTTGATGTGGACCTTTGCCGGGTCCACCTTCTCGCCGGTCTCGGCCACCCTGCCGTCAACCGTCACCCGGCCCTCGGCAACCATTCGATCGGCGTCACGCCGTGAGCACAACCCCGAGCGCGCGATGATCTTCTGCAGTCGTTCTTCGCTCATCATTCCCTCCAACGGGAGACTCCGCCTCGCGGCGGGGGGGGTGATTGTAGCGCAGGTCGGGGTATACGGCTATACGGCTTTTCGGCTATACGGCTGTTCGGCTATACGGCTTTTCGGCAGGACGGCTGACGGCCCACCCAGCCAGTTCACCACCAAGACACCAAGATCACCAATGAGTACATTTGAGCCAA
>Ga0209013_10002123_pt1 | contig 18083 bp, 20 predicted proteins | sample Cruoilmetagenom2_FD_187291 | JGI IMG/M metagenome (GOLD analysis project Ga0209013, IMG submission 187291) | Oil polluted marine microbial communities from Coal Oil Point, Santa Barbara, California, USA - Sample 2 (SPAdes) (version 2) | ecosystem: Environmental > Aquatic > Marine > Oil seeps ...
CTGCCTCCTCGCGATTCCCCATTTGCCTGTCGGGGCAGTGATAGGCGCTTGCGCTTTTCTAATTATACTTACTTCAAATTACGACGGAGGAATGCTTTTGTTCGGTCGAACTGTGGGTTTTCAAAAAACTCAGTTGGAGATCCGGATTCAACGATTTCGCCATTGTCCATGAAGACTACGCGATTTGCCACTTCTTTGGCAAAGCCCATTTCGTGGGTTACGACAATCATTGTCATATGTTCTTCTGCGAGGTCTTTCATTACCTGCAAAACTTCCCCTGTTAATTCAGGGTCAAGTGCAGATGTTGGTTCATCGAACAATAAAATTTCTGGATTTAACATTAATGCGCGAGCGATGGCAACGCGTTGTTTTTGACCACCTGATAGTTTTGCAGGATGTGTGTTTGAAAAATCAACTAGTCCTATTTTTTCTAAAAGTTCATCACTACGCTTACTAATTATTGCCGAAGATTCTCTCTTTAACAACCGAGGTGCTACTTCAAGATTCTCCTTGACTGTAAGATGCGGAAATAAATTAAAGTGTTGAAAAACCATGCCCATTTTAGAGGTAATTTGTTTTATGTCTTGTTGCTTTGGATAGACTCCATCTTTCACTAGATATTCACCATCAACGGAAATACTTCCGCCTTCGATTGTTTCTAGATGAACTAAGCTGCGGAGCATCGTACTTTTACCTGATCCAGAGGGGCCAATGACCGCCACTACATCATTTTTATTCACATCAAATGTTATTTGTTTTAATACATCAAGACTGCCAAATGATTTTTTGAGTTTTGATATTTCAATAATTGCCATAGTGATTCTCCTCCTTATTCAAATGTGTAGCGACGCTCAATCCACTTAAAGAATAACGTCAATAGTAGTGTCATGACTAAATAAATTGCACCTGCAACGAAGAATGGCATAATAGTGAAGTCGCGGTTTACTGCTGTTTGAGCAAAGTGCAATAGCTCTGGTACAGCAACTGCATACAATAGAGCTGTATCCTTCACTAGCGTCACCGACTCATTTGCTAAAGATGGTAATGCTATGCGGAACATTTGCGGTACAACAATGCGTGTCATCGTTTGCCATTTGTTCAAGCCTAGTACTTTCGCTGCTTCATATTGGCCCTTATCAATTGCCAATAGGCCGCCACGGAAAATTTCAGCAAAATAAGCAGCGTAGTTTAAGACGAAGCCGAGACAAGCTGCAACAAATCGATCTAATACTAGATATTGACCGATGCCCGGAATCATTGGTAATCCGAAGCAAATGATTAATAGTTGTAGTAATAGTGGAGTACCACGCATCACATAAATATATATTTGAGCTAGCCAAGATAGTGTTTTAAAGCTACTTTTAACAGCAAGTGTCAATAAAAAGCCTAGTGGAATTGACAGCACAATGGCGATTAAAAACAGCAAAATCGTCATTTTAGAACCTTCAAGCATAGGTATCAGAATCCTTATAAAATAATCCCAAGTCATCGTGTTGTTCCTCCTTAAGAAAGATTGTTCAATTGCTTCATTAAAATGCAAAACAGGGTTTCCACTGGAAATCCTGTTTTGTATTCTATCGATTTTATTTTAATACTTTATCTTCGCCAAGCCATTTGATTGAAATTTCTTCAGCAGTGCCGTCGTTATTCATTTCATCAAGTGCAGTTTGTACTTTGTTTAGTAAATCTTCATTTCCTTTTTTAACACCTACAGCATATTCTTCAGGAGCAAGTGCTTCATCTAGAATTTTGAAAGTATCTTTTTGTGTAGTCATATAGTAGTTAATAACAATTTCATCGATAACTACTGCATCTAGACGACCACTTTTTAAGTCACTTAAGGCAGTTACGTTGTCAGAGAACTCTGTTACAGTTTTGATGTCTTCACTGATTGGGTTTCCAGCTAAAGCATCTGATGCAGAAGAAAGTGATTGTAACCCTACTACTTTGCCAGCTAAATCATCTAATTTACTAAGTTCTGAGTCAGCTAATGTTACGACCACTTGAGCATTTGCTAAATATGGTTTTGTAAATAGAACTTTCTCTTTACGCTCATCCGTAACTGTATAGCCGTTCCAAATTAAATCAATTCGACCACTATTTAGTTCTGCTTCTTTTGTTTTCCAATCGATTGGTTGGAACTCTATTTCAACAGCCATTTTTTCAGCAGCTGCTTTTGCAAGATCAATGTCAAATCCAACAATTTCGTTATTTTCATCGCGGAATCCCATTGGTGCAAATTTATCATCTATACCAATTACCAATGTATCTTTCTCGTCTGCTTTTTCATCTGTCTTTGAAGATGAGTCAGAACATGCAGCCAAAAGTCCAAAAACGGCTACAAGCAGCATTGTTATCATTGCAAAACGTTTCATATGTCAACGCCTACCTCTACTATTTTATTTTACTTTAGTGTGTTAGCACACTAATTAACTAACCAATTATAACAAGTACTAATGTGTATGACAATAGACTTTTAGTGAACATAATAAGTATTCTTTCCTTGTATGCGTATTAAGTTCACTTTAAACAAAATAAAATTTTAGCATGAAGTAGAAATATATAAATAGTGGTAAAATTTCCTTATTCACATTAAGAAAAATGATAATATTTGGGGGAAATAAAATGGAGAATAAAATTTGTCCACTTTGTGGAGAAGAAAACAAGTGTATGACGGAAGCAGCAGATAAAGGTACCTGCTGGTGTACAAAAGAAGTCTTTCCACAGGGAATTTTTGATTTGGTTCCGGTAGAAAGTATTAGAAAGCACTGTATCTGCCAAAAGTGTTTGAATATTTATAAAGAAGAGTGAAAATAATCTCTAATAGGTAATTCTCTTGATTTCAAGAAAATTAATTAATAATGTTAATTAACCTAAATTGATAAGTATGTTTTACGAGAAAAGGATGATGAAAAGCAGTCGCTTCAGCGTGAATCAATGAATGTATAAAGAGTGCAAAAGAGAAAGGATTTCCCACTATTGGTTTACATACCGCAGATTTCATGGAAGATGCCATTAAATTATATGAACATCTTGGTTTTGCGCGATTACCTCAATTTGACTTTGAACCGGCAAATGATGGAATTATCGTAAAAGCATTTCGTACTAGTTTATAACAAAATAAAATGTCCTCTATACGATGAATATAGAGGACATTTTAGGTTAAGAAAGTGTCAGACGAACCATGAATAATGCAATATTCATGTAGGCTGGACTACTTATGTATCTATAAATGAATAGAGCATTGTATAATAGAAGAAACTTAGACTAATTGGATGTGATGACATGGAAACATTATTGATTCCTTCAATTGCTGATGCCATTATCAGTACTTCTAGCAAAGGTAACCAATCAAAATGGCGTATTGGCGATAAATGGGTAAAACAAAATTCGAGAGGGTATGAACATTTAGCAGAATACACCTCTTCACTTATATTAGCAAATTCTACGCTAAAGCCAACAGAATATATAAACTACGTACCATGTCAGCTTCAATTTGAAGATGGATCGCAGCAACTTGGCTGCTATTCAGAAGATTTTCGGGGTACTTTTCAGCAGGAAATATCACTAGAGCGCTTATTTGAAAAACACTTTATAAAGACCGTTGATATTCTTGGGAATGATAAGCTTTCTACATCTCAAAAAGTGGAACAAATTATTGAAAAAGTTCACAATTTTACTAATCTTGATATTACAGTTCCGCTTAAACGTATGCTTGCTTTTGACGCTTTCATCTTAAATGAAGACCGCCATACAAATAACATCTTATTCCTTTATGACAGCAAAACAGGAACTTTGGAACTTGCTCCTTTATTTGACCATGGACTTAGTTTGTTGTCAGATATAAAGGACTACTCACCGAAAGTAGATATTGCTATTCTAAAAAGACAAGTGAAAGCAAAACCATTTAACACTGCATTCAAAAAGCAGTTAGCTTTATTTGACGGACCACCTTTCATCTATAAATCGAAGTTACAAAAAGCGTTAGCAGAACAACCTTATGATTTAGGGCGCATCAAGGACGTGTTAGTGATGCAACTAGACGATCCTGCGTTTCAAAAATTACTGATAGAAGGTGATCACGATGATTGACTATATGGTATTTGATGTTATGTTGTTTGATGACATTATCGCAAATGTACAATTAAAACCAGAAAATGGGTCTACACCCTATGTGAAAAATTATATTTCAGGGTTTAATAAACAGTTTTCGCCAAATATGGAAGGTCATATTTCACTAGATGAACTTGAAAGTTGGCTGAAGTGGCGTACATTTCCTAAAAGTCGCGAGAATGCAAAAGAACTACTAGCTGCGCTCGGCCTAAATGCGTATAATCGCTGGGGAATTGTGCATAAAACGCATGGTGTCATGGCAGATGATGAAATGTGGCTCCGTTTCAAGGGGGAGGAAGATGTACGCCACCGAGATGTGTGTCTGCGAAAAGACGTATATTATCCAACATTATCTTAAGGTGAAGTGTGAATAAATATATTGAAAATGGGTAATCTTCACAATCAGCTGCAACGACATTAAAAACATTGTGACTGGTTTTTATTATTTCTTCTTTTGTGCATCCACGAGAGCTAGAAAATCTTTTGTTGTTCTTACAACGTATTTTACATCGAATAAATTAGTGGAAGCACTTGCATAATTAGATAGGAATGTTATGCTATCTATAAAAACAAAATAACTCACTAGGGGTGTCTGGTAACAGACTGAGAATGAACATTAGTTTTAAACCCTTTGAACCTGATCTAGTTTACGCTAGCGGAGGAAAGTGCGGAATGTTAAAATGATGCTGTCAAACATACCCCACTCGATTTTTTTGTGTGGGATTTTATTATGGGATAAGAAAATTTAATATTGAATCTACTAGGGGCGCCGATTTGGCTGAGATGAACCCTTTGGACCTGATCTAGGTAATACTAGCGTAGGAAAGTAGTTTCGACCAACATGTATTTTTACTTGCTTGGCTACGAAACCACTTTCTAGGTATAGAAAGTGGTTTCTTTTTTTTCGAAAAAATAAGGAGGACACTAGATTAAGGGAAATACATTCTTTGAGCATAGTTGATAAAAAGTAGGTGGGAAAATGACAGTTATTGTGAAAAATGTTTCTTACGCTTTCGAAAAAAATGGAACGAAAGTGATTTCTAATTTAAATATGGAAGTTCGACAAGGTGAATTTGTGTCGTTAATCGGCAAAAGTGGAACAGGGAAAAGTACAATTTTAAGATTACTAACAGGACTTCTTAAACAAGATGAAGGAGAAATTTTACTTGGAAATAAAGAAATTGCACTTGGTGATGTAGGATATATGCCACAGAAAGATTTGTTGCTCCCGTGGCGGACTGTTATTGACAATATACTGATTGCTTCTGAAATTCAAAAGGATTTACAGCTGACAAAGGAAGAGGCAAGAAAGTGGTTGGAGCGTGTTGGCTTAAAAGAATATGAAAATGCTCTTCCTAAACAATTGTCTGGTGGTATGAAGCAAAGGGTAGCATTTTTGCGGACACTGCTGACAGGTAAAGACGTGTTGTTACTCGACGAACCATTTGGAGCACTTGATGCGCTTACGAAAAAAGAGATGCAATCTTGGTTATTATCAATTTGGCAAGATTTGAACAAGACGATAATATTCATTACGCATGATTTAGAAGAGGCTGTGTATTTAAGTGATCGTATATTTTTACTGCATCGTAATAAAAAAGTAGAAGAAATAGTAGTAGATTTGCCAAGGCCGCGTGATCCTGACATATTCCATTCTGAAAAAATGATGGCATTACGGTTGGAATTGGAAAAGAGGATTTCAAATGAAACAGATTAAGAAATGGTTGCAAACATATAGTTTATTTTGCTTATTTACAATCATTTTATTAGTAATTGTGGAAGTGCTTGTTCGGAAGGGAATTGTGCCGAACTTTATTATTCCAGCGCCAACTGGAGTAGTGAGGGCAATTTTTGAAAACTGGCAACCTCTACTAGTAAAGCATTTAAGTGCAACGATGTTGGAGTTTTTAATTGGGTTTTCTATTACGGTCATTGGTGGCGTGACGCTAGCTGTTAGCATGTTTTTTTCAAAGATTGTGGAAAAAATAGTTTATCCAGCTGTAGTTATTTCGCAAATGATTCCGATTATTGCGCTGTCACCGATATTTGTTATGTGGTTTGGCTATTCGATTTGGAGTAAGGTTGCCGTCACAGTCCTTATTTCTTTTTTCCCAATTGTCGTAAGTACGTATGATGGATTGAAGTCGTGCGACAAAGAGTACGTCGAATTATTACGTTCGATGGGTGCCACCCGTTTTCAAATATTCAAGAAGTTACATATCCCAATGGCTCTTCCTTCCTTTTTCTCAGGATTTAAGTTGGCAATTGTGTTTGCCTTAGTAGGAGCAACGATTGGGGAATGGCTTGGAGCCAGTAAAGGGCTAGGTTATTACAGTCGCAGAATGTCTGGAAATTTAAATGCAGAAGGTGTTTTTGCGGCTATTACAATTTTAACGATTGTAGGTATTCTATTATTCGCTCTTGCTTCATGGTTAGAAAAAAGAACGATTTATAAATGGAAAGATACAGATTAGGAGATGAAGAGAAAATGAAAAAATGGATGTCTGGAATTTTAGCGGTAATGATAGTGGCTATTCTGGCTGGGTGTAGTGAAACGGAACAATCTGACTCTAAAGAAAAAGAGTTAGAAGAAATGAGTATTATGCTAGATTGGTATCCAAACGCTGTGCATTCGGCAATCTATGTTGCGGAAGAAAAAGGGTTTTTTGAAGAGCAAGGGTTAGATGTGAAAATTGAAATGCCTGCGGATACAAATGATCCATTGAAGCTAGCTGCTACAGGCAAAGTAGATTTAGCTATTAGCTATCAAAACCAAGTGATTTTATCTAGAGCAGAAGGCATTCCGGTTGTGTCAGTTGCTGCATATGTGAGACATTCACTCGATTCGATTATGATGAAAAAAGAAGTAGGAATTGAGTCTCCAAAGGATTTAGAGGGAAAAAGTGTTGGGTATCCATCAACAGTTATTACGGAAGCAGTTATTCAAACTATGGTAGAAGCAGATGGCGGCGATTTTGAGAAAGTCACAATGACAGACGTAGGCTGGGATTTGATGCCTGCGATTGCTACAGGTAATGTGGATGCGATTGGTGGAGGATATATCAATCATGAATATGTTCTATTGAACAAAGAAGGATATGATATGGACTTATTGAAATTAAGTGATTACGGTGTACCAGACAATTATGAATTGGTTATTGTTGCAGGAGAAGACACATTTAATGAGAAGGAAGAGTCGATTAAAAAGTTTTGGCAAGCTATTGAGCAGGGGCATGAATTTGTAAAGAGTAATCCTGAAGAGGGATTACAAGTATTACTAGCCAATGAAAATGACGACTCCGCATTAGATAAGGAAGTAGAAACAGAGAGCCTAGAAATTCTCCTTCCCCTTATGGAGGACGCCGGTGTGCCGTTTGGTTATCAGGAAGAAGAAAGCTGGCAAGAAGTGGCTGACTGGTTATATGAAATGGGCGTAATTGAGACACAAGTAGATCCAAAAGATGTTGTGCAAAATATTGTGTCAAAATAAACGCTTTAACTTCATTCAGCAGAAGTATCCCGCTACTATAATTGGCGAGATTAGTGCAAAGTATGTATAAAATTCAGTGGGGTCCACAAACCCTTGCTGAATTCGAGGAACTCTGGCTAAGTTCGCCGCGTCCTGCGGCAACGCCTGAGTGACCAACATCCTGTTGGCCCAAAGCCTCCGGCGGATGCCACAGATTTATAAGGGAATTTCTCGAGCAAGCTCGAGAAAATCTGGGCGCACTGTTTTCTGCGGAGCTGAACGAAGAGAAGCGGAAGCAAATACGCCAAGGCGAATTTGATAGGGGGATGGTAGAAATGGATAAAACGAGAAAACTTACTTATACAGCCATTATTGCAGCTATTACAACTATTTGCAGTAGCTTTGTTTATATTCCATTAGGTTTTGCGAAGGTATTTCCGATTCAGCACTTTGCGAATGTTCTATCGGCTGTATTGCTTGGTCCATGGTATGCAGTTTTACAAGCATTTCTTACGTCTACATTGCGAAATATGATGGGAACAGGCAGTTTATTTGCCTATCCAGGAAGCATGATTGGTGCTCTTTTAGCAGCTCTCCTATTTTCAAAAACAAAAAAGATAGAATATGCTGCGCTAGGTGAAGTTATTGGAACTGGGATACTTGGTGCTATGGCCACTTATCCGATTGCTATTTTATTTTTAGGACAAGAAGCAGCTTTATTTGGATTTGTCCCTGCGTTTATCATGAGCTCTTTTGTGGGAGCTCTTATGGGGTATGTATTGCTCAAAATGATGCTAAAAAACAAAGCATTTGGTGGAATACTTTCTCTTGCTAGCATAGGGAAAAAATAGTATCGAATTAACTAAACCAACTACAATGACTTCGATGTCGTTGTAGTTGGTTTTTTTAAGGTATAAGAAACTCATCTTTTGTGAGTGTTTTGTCCCTGTGTTGTGATCTTCTTGTTTTTTTCTGACACAGGTTACAAGGACGAAAGAATTAACAGTTAGTTAACATTGTAAGATGTATAATTAAGGAAAGTGGAAAAGAAAATAATTGGTGAAAGGAATTGATTCCAATAAAACTAGTTATTCGAAAATATTACATATCTTCATTTTATATAATTACACTTGTGTTTAGTATTTTATTGCTAACGTTACATTTTGTATTTCAATCAGCTGGTAAATACTCTGCATCTTTTACTCAGCTAGCACCTGCATTTGCAGTTATTTCTGTGTCCTTTATATTAAAGGATAAGTCAATTCTTCACTATATTAAGAGTCATTTGTATTTTGATATGAAAAGTATAAAATGGATTATTCCTGTTATTGCAATTCCGAGTATTAGCATTGCTATTAGTAGTTTTATCTTATCGTATTATAAAATTACCTATATCGCATGGGAAGGGAATGTATCTTTTTATATTCTTAGTATGATTGCTATATTGATCGGATGTGCTGCAGAAGAAATAGGATGGAGAGGTTTTTTACTACCTAATCTTCAAAAAAAATATACGCCATTTATAAGCAGTATAATTGTTGGCGTGCTCTGGGGCATCTGGCATTTAAATTTTACAGAAGGCTTATTCGGGTTTTTAGTTTATAACATTACGATCATTGAAATGTCTATATTAATGACATGGATATTTAATAGAACAAATGGAAATTTGTTATTGATGATTATTTGGCACTTTACGTTCAATATAACTTCTCATATTTTATTATGGGAAAGGTTTACGATTAATTTATATTTAGTCGAGAGTATAGTATTCGGTATTCTATGTATAATAATCCTGATTAATCTTAGAGGCGGTCACAAGAGACATTTGAAGTTAAATAAAGATAACAAGGTCTGTCTCAACTAAATCTGGACTGTTATTATCATCCATATAGAATTCCTTCTTTATTTTTATCAAACAAATGAAAATAACTATAAAACACAAGGTTTATATCTTGACTTCGAGATAATAAACAAATAAAATGAATTAAACCAACAAGATGAGTATGCTTTATAAAAAAGAAGGGGTGTATGAGATGTCAGAGAATGAACAACAAGCATTTTGCAATATAGACTTTAATAAAAAAGAAAACAAAATTGCTACTGCAGAAGCTACGCACGAGATAAAAGAAGACGGTTCATTTGATCGTCAAAAAAATAGATTTTCTATTCCTTTTGGAAATAATGAAGGAGAGTTACCGGTAGAAAATGGCCGCTATAGACTATTATGGGCTCCTATTTGTCCTTGGGCACATAGAGCAGTAATTGTTCGCAAACTTCTTGGATTAGAAGATGTTATAAGTTTAGGAACAGCTAGTCCAGTTCGAACGGAAGAAGGATGGGAATTTTCTTTAGATGAAGGTGGAATAGATCCTGTTTTAGGAATCCGCTATTTAAAAGAAGTATATGAGGCAGCAGATCCAGATTATAATGGACGCGCGACAGTACCATCTATAGTGGATATTAAAACAAAGCAAGTAGTAAATAATGATTACTTTAGATTAACAAATTATTTGGAGACGTCTTGGGCACCGTTTCATAAAGAGAATGCGCCAGATCTATATCCGGAACATTTACGTGCAGAGATTGATGCTTTAAATGACATCATCTTTCACGAAGTAAATAATGGCGTATATAAATGTGGATTTGCTCATTCGCAAGAAGCTTATGAGCAGGCGTATAATACCTTATTTGCAAGGTTAGATGAATTGGAAGAACGTTTATCTAATCAGCGTTACCTATTTGGAGATTTTATGACGGATTCAGATATACGACTATATGTCACGTTAGCACGTTTTGATGTTGCTTATCATACTGCATTTAAAGCAAATAGAAATAGAATCGTTGACTTTCCAAATTTGTGGGCTTATGCACGTGATTTATATCAAACGCCAGGATTTGGAGATACAACAGACTTTGAATCCATTAAAAAAGGGTATTTTGCTTCTGCAAATGTCATTGAAAATCCATTAAAAATTGTACCTAAGGGACCAGATGTTTCTGGATGGAGCACCCCTCATAACCGTGAACATTTAAGTAAATAAAATAATGGATGAGCCATTAACCTAGAAAAGGATGAGGAAAAGTGGAAGAGACAAAAAAAGAAGTACCAGTAGAGGTTGATGAAAAAGGGAAATTTATTCGTCAAAAAAATCAGTTTGCAACTCTGTTTGGAGATAAACCAGGTGAACTACCAGTAGAAGCAGGAAGATATCGACTGTTATGGTCCCCAGTTTGTCCATGGGCACATCGTTCTGTCATTGTGAGAAGTGTACTAGGTTTAGAAGACGTGATTAGTTTAGGTACTGCTAGTCCAATGCGTCCAAATATCCCACGAGTAGATTGGGAATTTTCTTCAGATGAAAATGGAGTAGATCCAGTTTTAGGGATTCAATATATAAGTGAAGTTTATAAAAAAGCCAATCCTGATTACGAAGGCAGACCAACTGTACCAGTTATTGTGGATGTGAAAGAACAAAAAGCAGTGAATAATGACTATTTCCGATTAACAAATCATTTGGAAACAGCTTGGGCACCGTTTCATAAAGAAAATGCCCCAGATTTATATCCAGAACATTTACGCGAAGAAATTGATGCTTTAAGTGATGTTATATTTCATGAAGTAAATAATGGCGTATATAAATGTGGTTTTGCTCGTTCTCAAGAAGCATACGAAGAGGCGTATGATGTATTGTTTGATCGATTAGATATATTAGAGCAACGATTATCGACACAACGCTTTTTGTTTGGAGACTATATTACAGATTCAGATGTTCGCCTATATGCCACACTTGCACGTTTTGATGTTGCCTATTATTCTGCTTTTAAAGCAAATCGCAATCTAATTGTAGATTTCCAAAACTTATGGGGATATTTACGTGACTTGTATCAAACACCTGGATTTGGAGATACAACTAACTTTGAAGCGATTAAAATCCATTACCATTTATCTAACCATATTGCGAGTGATGATCAAAAAGGAAGGAATATCCTACCAAATGGTCCAGATGTTTCTATCTTTAGGACTCCACATAACCGAGAAGCTTTGAGTAACAAAGAAGAGAAATTTCTCATTCACAAGTAAGAAAGTGTTAGTAAAGATTAGAGAAGGAGATGAGTTTCATTGATTTTACGTGATGCTACTGAACATGAATTAGCTTTTATTCGAGAAATAAGGTTACATGCATATGAGGAACATGCCCAAAAAATTCCTGCAGACCATTGGAATGTCTTAAAAAAATCTATCCTTTCAGATGCGGATCTCCAACCTGGTATTGAAAGAATTGTAGCGGTAATAGATGGTGAAATAGTGGGAAGTGTTGCATTATTTTCGCCTGATATAAAAGCATATGAAGGTTTACTGGAAGACGAACTTGATTATCCAGAACTACGAATGCTCGCTATTTCATCCAAAGCTAGAGGTAAAGGGGTAGCAACAGCGCTCATAAACGAATGTATTTCGCGAGCAAAAGAAAAAGGTTTCCCAGCTATGGGGTTACATACCGCAGATTTTATGGAAGATGCCATAAAATTATACGAATACCTTGGCTTTGAAAGATTACCTCAATTTGACTTTGAACCAACAAATGATGGAATAATCGTAAAAGCATTTCGGATTTCTTTATAACAATATTGAAAAAAGTCTTCTTTATTCCAAATAAAGAGGACTTCTTTTTATCAAATTATCCGACGTATTCTTTAAGATTAGGAAGTATGAGTAACTTCTATTAGTTACCAATACTGCCTATAAGAGTTACATGTAAAAATTGTTTGTATTTTCATGTAGTGATAGAGCATGCGAGCGTGTCTTCCTTCTTCTGTAAATCCATTTATCTTTGTTTGTAGCAATTGGATAAATTCACGATCACATTCACATGGACTTCTACCATTGCGATAACATTCGTCATGTGTTTTGCAAGCAGCATCTACATCATTTACAGGAGCATCCGGTCCACTACAACCGGGACCACACCAGTTATATCCTGGAAGGACACAAAAACGGCAATTACCATTCCTTCTCTTAGGCAATTTAAAAACCTCCCTTAGATTTTTTATAGTTTCTTATAATAAGATATTCAATAATCTAGGAGGTTGCTTAAACTATTACCTTATGAAAGTAAACTTTATTATATCCAGTCGGTTGAATTTCACAGAACATTATGGATTCAGGGTATATTTATTTCGAATAAAGTTGTTTGGCTAGTAAGTATTAATCTTCTTCAATTTGTTCATGCTAATAAATGAGGAGGTGGAGTACAAATGGCTAAAGACGTTATGTGTGAAGTAAACAACTGTACGTATTGGGATTCAGGGAACAAATGTAATGCAAAAGCAATTTATGTGGTAAGTAAAAAAGGTCATCATGCATCTACGAGTGAAGAAACAGATTGCAAAACATTTGAACCAGAAGCATAATATTCATTTTACCTAGTTCCTAGTACCTAGCACGTGAGCTTATAGTTCATGTGCTAGGTTCATTTTTAAAAGTTTATTGAAAATTTTACATAATAGACCCGAATCTAGGTATAAACCATAGATTCGGGTCTTCCTCTTTTCTATTAATAAGTAGTAAATTTCATAAACTTCTGAATTGTATATATCCAGCGTTGCCACCAAGTATAATTATCTTGAAACTCTTCAAGGTCAACTGTGTACATAGCATCTTCATTATTCCAAATGCGTTCAAAATAGGATTCCATTTCTGTTGCAAGCCCACTATCGTTTGGTGCAATAACGCGTAAGTTCGCTTCTAAATTGTAATCATCTAATGTCCGTTCTGTATAGTTAGCCGAGCCACTTGAAATAATCGTATGTTCATTTGTTTGAATCCAAATTGCTTTCGTATGATATTGACCTATTACGGTATTGTACCAACGAACTTTCATTTTTCCATCCGTATCTTCCACCATTTCATACACTACTGGGCGATTGGGAAGTCCTGATTTTTCTTGTCCAAACGAGTTTTCATTAGGGTCAAGGATGATGTTTACATCTACTCCACGATTTGAAGCATCAATTAATGCATTGACAATATCACGTTTTGCTACAAAAAACATACCAAGCCAAATTTTATCCCCTTCTTTAGTTTCTGCTAAATCTGCTAGTAGAGCATCTAGTATTTTACTCTCCGTTACATATTGCACTTCGTATTGTCCATCTGTTTCCTTTACGTCCACACGAGGGAGCTTTGGACCTCCTGAAAATAGTGAAACAGCTTCTTCTGCTTCTAATATGTCATTCAATACAGGACCAGTCACTTTTAGTGCAATATTGCCATGGAATCCACTTGCATCATGTGAATTGGAAGAGGTAATTAAGGCATCTTTATCTGTAACGACTGCTTTACGGTGATTTGCTTTTATATTAAGTAATTCCATATAAGAAGCAATGGTCATTTTTGGTGCTTCACTTGCCATAGCATTTCCTATCCAACCTTCTCCACCTATGTCAAACCATTGAAAAAATATTCGATAGAGACCAGAATATATTGGAATTGAATCACGTAATTGGTCTAAATCTGTGTAGACTATTTCTACACCAGATGCTCGCATTTTTTTAAACCATTCATTTTCATACGAACCATATCCGCGATTAATCGGGTCTGTTATAAATACGATGGGCATGTCAGGGTTTTCTGTCTTTTTGTTTACTAGACTAGTAGAAAGTGTATCTGCTATCTTTGGGAAATCCTTTTCCCCATCATAATATCCATCAAACATGAAAAAATCGACAACAACAAATTCTTCCGCTTCGTCAATCATGGTATATACTTCATCAAATATATTATTTTCATGCACGATATCTGTTCCATCTTGATCTTGAGCATAAGTCAAATCTGTTAAAAACTCGACCGTGTCCGTTTTATGAAGCTCTCCTGCATATGAAACTCCTTCAGGGAGCGGTTTAAATGTATGCCACAAAATAACAGCTATATAAATAAGTGCAAACACACCAATTGAACCCATGATTATACGCTTTCTTTTACTCCATGAATTACTTGTCTTTTTCGTCATCTGTATTCCCCCCCAGTAAAAACTTGTTTTTACTGTGTTATTCCCGGTAGTAATAAACTACAAACCAAAAATCATTACAATTATTTTTTACTTACACCAAATTCTAATTTATTTTATTACGATTCGACATTTTATCCTACTATTCTTAAGAATAAGTCATTGAATATGTAAGGTTTTAATATTACAATAGAATAAATGGTGGAATATTTAGAATTTTATAGACAAAGGGGAAGAAACATGGGGATCTTAAGTGGTTTGAAAATATTAGATTTCTCGACTTTGGTGCCTGGTCCATTTGCTACGATGATGCTCGCTGATATGGGAGCAGACGTGTTGAAAATAGAAGCTCCAAATCGAGAGGATTTAATAAAATATGAAGGTCCAATGGACGGAGAAGTTTCTGCTACTTTTGCACACTTAAATCGTTCTAAACGTTCATTAGCATTAGATCTAAAGAAGCCAGAAGCAAAAGAAATCGTCTACCAATTAATAAAGGAATACGATATTGTCGTAGAACAATTTCGACCAGGTGTAATGGAGAAACTGGGAATTGGATATGAAAAGCTAAAAGAAATAAATCCAGCTATTATATTCTGCTCTATTACGGGTTATGGACAAACAGGTCCACTTCGTAACCAGGCAGGTCATGATATTAACTATTTATCTTTAGCGGGTGTTTCCAGTTATTCTTCTAGAAAAGGTCAGGCTCCTATACCAGCTGGTGTACCAGTAGCAGACCTAGCAGGAGGTTCAATGCCAGCTATTATTGGAATATTAGCTGCAGTGTATTATAGACAAAAAAACGAGGAAGGTCAGCATATTGATATTAGTTTGACAGATGTATCGTTTTCGTTAAATGCGATGTATGGCCCTAGTTTTTTAGTTGGCGGAATAGAACCAACTTCTGAGTCTTTGTTGATAAATGGTGGCTCTTTTTATGATTACTATGAAACGAGAGATAATCGTTATATATCTGTAGGAAGTCTGGAACCTCAGTTTCAAATAATGCTTTGTGAATTAGTTGGTGATCCTGGGTTATTTGAACTTAGTAGTAGTGAGAATCGAGTCGATCAATTAGCGTTTAAAGATAAGCTGAAAAAAACCTTTAAAGAAAAGACATTGGATGAATGGAATAGCATTCTTGAAAATGGATTTAATGGCTGTGTGGAGCCGGTATTAAATTTTTCAGAAGCTGTAGAACATCCACATATAAAGGCAAGAGAACTAGTAGTTTCTGTACCGAAATTTGATGAAGGCTCACAAAAGCAAATTGCTTTTCCTATTAAGTTTTCAACACAACCAGCCGAGTACCGTTTTGCTGGTGTGCAAACAGGAACACATACTCATGAAGTTTTGGAAGAACTGGGCATAGATAGTGAGAAGATTAAATCACTTATAAAAAAAGGTGTTTTTGGTTCGATTAAACAAAAAGAAAGCTCGATATAATAAAGTTAAAATCTGGGCGCATTGTTTTCTGCGGAGCAGAACGAAGAGAAGCGGAAGCACATTGTTTTCTGCGGAGCAGAACGAAGAGAAGCGGAAGCAAATACGCTAAGGCGAATTTGATTTTACAAAAGGGGAGTTGGATAGTATGTTTGCTGCATTAACACCATTAGATTGGAAAAGAAGAGCGATTAAATATTATCCACAAAAAGTAGCGGTTATTGACGGCGATAAACAGTTTACATATAAAGAATTTGGACAACGTGCTGACAAATTGTCTGCTGCATTATTAAAAGCTGGTATTCAAAAAGGCGATCATGTCGCAGTCATGCTACCAAACACTCATTATATGCTAGAAAGCTTTTATGGAATTTGCCAAATAGGTGCTGTACTTGTACCTCTGAATTACCGACTAAATGCAGAGGATTTGGAGTATATCATTAAGCATAGTGACTCCAAAATGCTTATAGTGGATGAAGAATTTACTAGTCCTATTGAAGAAATTGGAGATCGTTTACCTTTCGATCAAGTCATCGTTGTTTCTATAGAAGGGGAAACGAATTCACTGAATGGGGTAGATTTTGAAGCATTTATTGAACAAGACTTCGAAGATTTTACTTTGCCAAAAACAGAAATTGATGAAAATCAGCTACTTACATTAAATTATACGAGTGGAACTACATCTAAACCTAAGGGTGTTATGTTAACTCATCGTGGAAACTACATGAATGCGGCCAATTTCTTGTATCATTTGAGTGTAAAACATGATGATGTGTATCTTCATACTTTACCAATGTTCCATGCTAATGGTTGGGGTGGAGTATGGGCAATTACAGCGGCTGGTGCAACGCATGTATGTTTAAGAAAAGTTGATCCGCCGCTTATTTTGAATTTATTTGCAGAGCATCAAATATCCTTATTATGTGGTGCACCGACAGTGGTAAATATGTTGGTAAATGAACCATTGGCAAAAGAAATAAAAATTACTACAAATCCGCGAATGGCAACTGCAGGAGCCCCTCCAGCAGCCGCGCTTATTGCGAAAGCACAAGCAATTCTAGGATTAAATATGATTCACGTGTATGGGTTGACCGAAACTTCACCATTCATTTTATATAATGAATGGAAAAATGAATTTGATGAGAAATCACCTGATGAACAGGCTACGATTAAAGCAAGACAAGGAATTGAACTTGCTTTCAACGGAGAAACAAAAGTAGTAAACCAAGAAGATGGACAAGAAGTTGCATGGAATGGGAAAGAACTTGGTGAAATTGTCACTCGAGGAAACGTAGTCATGGATGGTTATTACAAGGATCCAGAAAGAACTGCCGAAGCGATTAAAGACGGTTGGTTCTATACAGGAGATTTGGCCGTAACGTATCCCGATGGTTATATCGAAATTCAAGATAGAATAAAAGATATGATTATTTCTGGAGGAGAAAATATTTCTTCCACAGAAATTGAAGGTGTACTATATAAACATCCCGATATATTAGAGGCTGCAGTTATTGCAATTCCTGATGAAAAATGGGGAGAAGTTCCAAAGGCAATTATCGTGCTTCATGAAGGAAAAGTAGTTACAGAAAAAGAAATAATAGACTACTGTCGCTCGAATATGTCTCATTTCAAAGCACCAAAATCAATTGAATTTGTAGAGGCATTACCAAAAACAGCAACTGGGAAATTACAAAAATTCCGTTTACGTGAACTGTACTGGAATGGCCCTAAAAAAGTAAATTAATAAATAAACTCCCTCAGGTGGTTTCACCAGAGGGAGTTTACTTTTATCAAAGAATAAGAAAGTATATAGCTTTTCTACAAAGCAACTGTCTAGCGTTAGCCGCCTTGCCTCTCGGGGTCAAATGCGAAATCGCTGTGGTGGCTGAGGAGCTGCCTCCTGGGCCTGCACGAAGCAGGTCATGTCTGTTATGCCACAGGATGTGGCGTTAATAACAGACCTACCTCTTCCTCATTTGCCTGTCGAGGCAGAGATAGGCGCTTGCGCTTTTCTTACTAGATAAGAAAGTATATAAAATTTCTATATA
>Ga0209013_10002124_pt1 | contig 18080 bp, 19 predicted proteins | sample Cruoilmetagenom2_FD_187291 | JGI IMG/M metagenome (GOLD analysis project Ga0209013, IMG submission 187291) | Oil polluted marine microbial communities from Coal Oil Point, Santa Barbara, California, USA - Sample 2 (SPAdes) (version 2) | ecosystem: Environmental > Aquatic > Marine > Oil seeps ...
ATGGATTTCGAAGATATTGGGAGTGAAGAAACTATCTCAACCAGCAGAGGTTCAAATCGAACCTTCATGATCGTTGCAGGTATCCTCGGAGGTATCCTGTTGATCGCTTTGCTGGCGATTGCTGCTTATGCTGTACTGTATTTGCCAGGGCGTGATACTGGACAACAAACCCAGGTCGCTGAGATCAATGCGACCAACACAGCAGTAGCAGAGGAAGCCCAGCTGACGGCAATTGCTAAGCAGGTGACAATGACACCCACCTTTACAGCAACCCTCCCGCCAACAAATACTCCAACCATGCCCCCCAGCAGCACATCAACTCCCGTTCTGGCACCGACGAATACACCGGTGCCTACCGACGGCACACCTGATCCGGCTGCCACAGAAACGGTTGCTGCTCTGCTTACTCAACAGGCAGACGGTGGGGCAACGCCAATTCCTACAGCAACCGCACTCCCGAATACGGGTTTTGCGGATGATTTTGGTGTTCCGGGTCTGGTCCTTGTTGCAGGCGTATTGATGGTGATCATCATCCTCAGTCGGCGCTTAAGAACCTCAACCAACTGACTCAGATGATTTGAAGCCTGTCAAACTTAAACAAACAACCACAGCTATTTCTCTCTTCTGGCTGTGGTTGTTTTATTTAACAGGATAATTATCTGGATCAGGTGATACTTTCAGCGACTTCCTCTCCATATCCCAATAAAGCCTGGACCATTTGCTCAGTTCTCCCCTCTGCGTAAACACGCAAGACTGGTTCTGTGCCTGACGGCCTGATCAGGAGCCAGGAATCATCTTCCATAATGTATTTGACACCGTCAATGGTCAGGAGTTCTGTGACTTTCACCCCTCCGATCTCTGCGGGTTTATTTTCCAATAAATATTGGACCATCTCTTTTTTCTGAATGGGATATTTCAGGCGCTGGTCCTTTCTTTCATAATAAGCCGGCCCCACTTCTTCCAGAAGCTCATTTACCAGTGTGTTAAGAGATTTCCCGTACACAGAAACCATTTCAATTAGCAACAACCCCATCAACACTCCATCTCCTTCCGGGATATTTCCCTGGATCGAGATGCCGCCCGATTCTTCGCCGCCGATCAAAACATTCTCAGAGATCATGTAATCAGCAATATGATTAAAACCTACTGGTGTTTCATAAACTGGCAGGTCGTATTTGACTGCCAGGCGATCTATCATACGGGTTGTTGAAACTGTCCGCACCGCAGGTCCGCTCAAACCCCGATGATCCACCAGATATTTCAAAGAAAGAGCCATGATTTTATGGGGATCTACGAAATTTCCCCTTTCATCCATGGCGCCAATTCTATCTGCATCGCCATCCAACGCCAACCCCAGGTTGCCCATCCCTGTGCTTATCGCGCCGGCCAGGGCGCCAAGCTGAGTGCCAATGGGCTCGGGGTGTGCACCGCCAAAACCGGGATTCATTTCCCCCCGGATCTCGCTAACCTCGCAGCCGGTTCCGGTGAGGATGCTCTTGATCATACCTCTGCCAGAGCCGTGCATAGAATCAACTACTACTCTGGGGGGATTGGAAGCTATGGCATCGAAATCGATCAGTGTTCGTAAATGTTCGTAATACGCCGGAACGGGATTAAAACTGATGATCAGCCCCTTATCAACTGCCTGATCCCATTCCATCAGGTTTGGGCCTCGTCCTCTTTCCTGATTATCATTGAGGTAGACTTCCACCTTGCGGGACTGTTCCGGCGAAGCAGAACATCCATTGGCAGCTTTCAGTTTAACTCCGCTATAGCGGGGAGCATTATGGGAAGCGGTGATCACAATACCAGCAATGGCATTGAGGTTTTTCACTGCATATGAAATGGAGGGAGTAGACGAATCTGCCTGAGCGATATGGACAGTATATCCATTGGCTGCCATCACCCGGGCAACATCCCGGGCATATCGATCAGAGAGGAAGCGGGTATCAAAACCAACAACTATCTTATTGGGGTCCGGTTTAATGTCTTCTGCATCACTATTATGCCAATGACCGGAACGAATTGCATCAGCGATTGCCTGTGTAACCATTCGAAGATTATGAAAAGTAAATGTATCAGAGATGACCGCTCGCCAGCCATCCGTGCCGAAATTTATAGGCATGCTTCTTGCTCCTAAATCTACTCAGTAAACGTATCCTATTCTATCACTGTTGCTCCCGTTGGGCAGGTTCTGGTCTTGGATCTGGACCTGGCACCAAAAAGGTTCTCTGACAACAAGACTCAGTGAAGCCTTTGTTGTGTTAAAATTATCTTGACAAATATATGGATTCAAAAACGATCTTTTCCTTTCTGCATGACCATTTTCTCTTTAAATTTCTGAGCGATGAAGAGCTGGGGCAATTGCTGCCCCTTTTTAATCCAATTGCCCTGGAAGAAGGAGAAATTCTCTACCGGACAGGTTTCCCGGGCAGGAATTTTTTCCTGGTCGTCTCGGGTAAAATGCTGATCGAAGACGAGAACCAGAACGGGGTCATCATCAATTCCAGGGGCCACTTCGGGGACAGGGAATTGCACAGGGAAGGTGTTCGGAAAGAGACTGCTACCGCTCTGGAAAGTACTACTTTGCTGGCCGTTAATAAGCGGGGTTATATCGCCATCCTCTCAGCTTACCCATCCATAAGAACCAGGTTATCTGCTTTGAGGTTAAGCGCGAATATCCTGCAAAGAAATGCGTTCCCCTGGATTGGGTCGGAGGAAATCATCCGCTTCATTGACCGCAAACATATCAATGTCCTCTACGGACAATTGCTGCTCCCTGCCCTTTTCCTGATCCTGACGGCGATCGGGGCGATCCTGCTCCATCTGAATCTGGGAATATTTATGGTCATCACCGCCTTGATCTCTATAGTATGGGGGGTGTGGCTGTGGCTGGACTGGCGAAATGACTTTTACCTGGTCACCAGCGAGAGGGCTGCCTGGGTGGAAAAAGTGATCTGGCTCCACGACCAACGCCGAGAGGTTCCGCTCCAATCCATCTTATCCGTAAATATTTCCACCAACCAAATGCAGCGCATTTTTGGCTATGGCGATGTGATCATCCGTACCTATACCGGAAATATCCCCATGCGCAATACATCTCATCCGGAAGTACTGCTTGATCTGGTTTCAGAAGCGCAGGAAATCGCCAAATCCCGGGCCAAGCAAACAGACAAGGACAATATAAATCAGGCCATCCGCAGCCGGCTGGGGCTGTCTGGCGAAACTGGACCGATGGCCGAGGAAGAAGAATATACTGATCTAAACATGGAAGGTGGACCCCAGCTAACAGAATCGATCACACCTCTCCAGGAATTCCTTAACATGTTCCGGGCTCGGTATGAGTTGAACGGGGTCATCACTTACCGGAAACATATCTTCGTTCTATTCAAAAACTCCTGGTGGCTGTGGTTGTTCTTTGTGATCCTCCTGGTCTCCTTTTTTGCTCGTTTGGTCCAACTGATACCAATCCCATCCTTATCTCTACTGGGTATCCTCCTTACAGTAAACGTCCTTGCTCTGGCTTATGCCTTTGCAGATTGGGCCAATGACCGCTTCCAAATCACGGACAAACAAGTGATCGACCTGGATCGAAAGCCATTTGGCAGGGAAACCAAGCGTTCTGCCTTGCTGGAAAACATCCTCAGCCTGGATTACAGCAGGGAAAATATCATCCAGCGATTATTTGATTTTGGCACTGTTGCCATCAATGTAGGTGATATTCAGCTAGATTTTGAGAATGTGGCCCAGCCCATCTCTGTCCAAAATGAGGTCTTCGAGCGTTATAATGCCGCCATTAAAGATAACGAGCTGGCAGAGTCCAGGCGCCGTCGGGATGATATGGTAGAATTTCTTGCGGCTTATCATGAAGAAAGCAGCGATGAAATCGGACCACTTGATGATGACGAAACAATACAACTGTAAGGACCTGGAGTTATAATCGTATGCCCGCTAGAGATATTATCATTGTCCCCCACCCAACCTTGAGAACAAAAGCTGATCGAATCACTGATTTTGGGCCTGAACTCCAGGAATTAGTTGATGATATGATCATCACTCTGCATCAAGCGTCAGGAGCTGGATTGGCTGCCCCTCAAGTGAATGTTTCCCAGCAAGTCATCCTGGTCGAATTCGGCAGCGATGAGGATGAGAATATCCCGCCCATTCTGTATGTGGCAGTAAATCCGAAAATTACCCGCTTTTCACAGGAGATAGTTTCCGGCGCGGAAGGGTGTTTATCCATTCCGGGTTTCATGGGTGAAGTGGAACGAGCTCAGGAAATTGTGGTTGAAGGCCAGGACCGGTATGGCAAACCTCTCAAAATGAAATTTCAAGGCTGGATCGCCCGTATTTTTCAACATGAGATCGATCATATTAATGGCATCTTATACACTGACCGAACCTCCCGCGTCTGGGAAGCAGACGAGGATTATAATCCCGTATAGGCTGCATGTTCCTCACTCACCTTTCCCTTACAGATTTTCGAATATTCTCCCGCTTTGATCAGGCCGTTCCCCTGAACTCACTTATTCTGGTCGGTGACAACGCCCAGGGCAAAACCAGTTTACTGGAAGCCGTCTATTATCTCTCTACCCTGGACTCATTTCAGGCATCCAATTCCCTTGATTTGATCAACTTCTCAGCCCTGCAGAACGATCTGGCTGTTTGCAGGATAGTGGCCGATTTCAGAAAAAAGGATACCGATCACCACCTTGAGATCCGCATTATCAAGGATACAAATTCCAATAGGAATAACATCATTCGCAAAGAAGTCTTGCTGGACGGGTCACAGCAAAAGATCAACTCCGTTATCGGCACATTCAATGCGGTTCTATTTCTTCCCCACATGCTTCAGATCGTCACTGGCGCACCGCAGCTGCGGCGGCATTATCTGAACCTAACTCTGGCTCAGGTCGATCCTACCTATACGGAATCCATCTCGGAATATAACAAGGCCCTCGCACAGCGAAATGCTCTCTTAAAACAACTGAACGAACGCTCCGGAGATGTTGACCAGCTTTCCTACTGGGATGAAAAAATCACTCAGGCAGGTGCCTACATCATCCATGCCCGGATCCAGGCCATTAAGGATATTGGTTATATCGCTGCCTCCATTCACCAAGAACTGACCAGGGGTGATGAGATCTTGCGTCTCAATTATCTGCCATCATTCGATCCGGCAGCTTCACCGCCCGGGCAAATCGAACTCCCCCTTGAGAATGCCCTCGATCGGTCCGGGGTAGAACTGAAAGATATCCAGGATGGGTATCGGGAAAAATTGCTTTCAATCCGCTCCGAAGATATCTACCGGGGTGTAACATCCCGGGGTCCCCACCGCGATGAAATGCGTTATCTCAGCAATGGTATCGACCTGGGTAATTTCGGGTCTCGGGGCCAGCTGCGGACCGCTATGCTGGCCATAAAGCTGGCAGAGGTGAACTGGCTGAACGAAAAGAATGGGGATTGTCCTGTGCTGCTGCTGGATGAGGTTCTGGCTGAACTGGATGATACCCGACGCCAGGATCTGCTGGACCGATTGGCAAAAGCCGAACAATCCTTATTAACAACAACAGATCTGGACTTGTTTTCAGACGAGTTTAAAAGATCAGCGACCCAATGGAAGATCAAGAATGGGGGATTGGTAAATTGATCAGAGGGGTTTTTTACTGGGCACACCTACCCGGCGGGGATATTTTTCCGGAGTGGTAGCTATTTTCTCGATCGTGATCAAAAATCGATCTTCCGTCACACCCGGCAATGTCAACCGTTTAACTTGCTGAAGTTCTCCCCCCAATAAACTGATTGCCGGATCTGCTTTCTGGGTTTCAAAAGGTCCTTGCTCCCCTTTCATGGCCAGCATCCTGCCGCCGACTTTCACAAAGGGGAGCATATATTCACTGAGTGTTGCCAGCTGAGCCACAGCCCTGGCAACAGCCCAATCGAACTGCTCACGGAACTTCACTTCCCTGGCCAGGTTTTCCACACGATCATGGATCGCTGATATACCCTTCAGCTTCAGATGATCGATTATATGCTGGCAAAAATCGGTTTTTTTATTCACCGAATCAACCAGGACCACTTCCGCATCCGGTAATAGGATCTTTAGGGGGATGCCGGGAAATCCCGCCCCGGTACCAATATCTATTATCTTCTTCACAGGTGTATTCTTCATTACCAGCATGGAGCTGAAAGAATCCAGAAAGTGTTTTACACGGACTTTTTCGGGTTCATGAATCGCGGTCAAACTGAAGCGTTCATTCCATTTGTCCAATTCACACTCGTATTCCTCCAGGAGAGACAACTGGAATGAGGTTAAAGTGATCCCGATCAAATCTTTTGTATCCTGCTTTAGGTTTTTCATCGATATACTGTTTCCTAAGTCTACAAAAGAATTTTACCAAAGGAATATAAAATGGGGACTTCCGAAATTTTACCAGGCCTTACTTTCCGAAGTCTTCAGGAGGTGATCTCCTCATTCTGTTCTTTGTTGACTTCAGAAGTATGGATTCCGGAGATGTTAATAAAAACTTCCAAAGTCCTGAGGAACCCCTTTCTAGATCTGGGGTTCCTGGACTTCGGAAGTTGAGAGTAATTTTATTTTCCGAAGACTTTGGGCAACGGTATTGCAAAGTGAAAGCTTATTTGACTTCGGAAGATTTTCAGTTTACTTCTTTTCTTTCAGCCCTTTTTTACCCTCTTTTCTTTCTTTCCTTTTAGCATTGGCTTTCTTCAACCAGCGCCACAGCCAGCGCATTGGGAAGAACAGAATCAGTACCACCGGCAGAATGTAAAGCACGATCCAGATCAGCATATCGGCCAGGAATTTTAGGGTATTGATCAAAGCCTGGAGGGCCCGTTTGGCAACCCCAACCGGCTGCCAGTTGCCTATCTTCAACGGCTGGACAGCTTCATTGGCCTGGATATTGATAGAAATCGCGGACAGGGCAGCAGATTGTTCATAATACTTCATCTGCCCTTTGATCAATTCGATCTGTTCCTGGACTTCAACCAATCGGTTATAGACAACCAGAACATCTTCTGTTTCCCAGGCCTGCTCCATGATCTCGGTCAGCTGTTCTTCTGCCCGTTCCAGGTTCCTGAGCCGGGATTCCAGATCGGTATATTCCTGGGTGATATCCTGACCGGATACATTTTCATTCAGGATCTGCCCCGCACCGGATTTGATTTCCGCCAGGGCCTGATCCAATGTATCAGCCGGGACCCGGATGGTGATGTTGGCCTGGGGGACCTCAAGGCCGTTGGCCGTTTGGGTTCGGTATAAATTGGAGGAAACCACAAACCCGCCCAGATCCGAGGCCAATTTACTAATTGCCTCAATCGATACACCAGGTTCCTCTACAACGATCGAAAGCGAGGCGTTTTTAATCACCATACGCACCTGGGATTCTTGGATCTGCAGCCCATCATTCGCATAAGCAGATTTGTCTACATCTCCGGCATAGGAATCGGCTACTCCCCGTGCCATTGGCGCGGCGCTTTCATACATGGCATCAGGCGCATAACCAATGGAACTTTTACCCGCGCAAGAAGCCAGTAGGAGGACAACAAGGGAGAGGAAAATCAATTGTTTTCTTATCATCATTTCTCCTTAATCTATATTGTTTTCATCCTAAAGACGTTGGGATGTGCAGAAAAGTTCCCCTACCAGCCCAGGTCCAGGCGCTGGACATACTCGATCGGCAAACCGGCCCGGGTCATCCGGTCCTGGACTTCAGAAATATCATAAGGAACCCGATGTTGGGCCCAGGTATTCTTCAGTGTATCAAAAATTGCAAATGCCGCCCTGGGGTCGTGATCTCGGGGCTGTCCAACTGATCCCGGGTTCACAATGCAATTTTCTGGAAGTTTTGCAATATCACCGGGATAGACAAAGGTGACGTTTGCCAGCCCTTTCCCTTCCTTCAGATAATACATAACCGGAAGATGTGAGTGACCAGTAAAACAATAGGGGGTATCAAAGTATTCAAAATTGGCAGTTGCCGTATAGACATCCATAATATATTCCCAGACTGGATCCCTGGGACTGCCATGTGCCAATGTGACATGGTCAACCTTCGCCTGGGGTGACAAGCTCTGCAAATACTGGCGGTGAACAGGATTCAGCTGTTCCTCGGTCCATTCGATCACTCTCTGGGCCGCGATATTAAATTTGCCTTTTTCTGTTAATCCGATCACAGCACTGTCATGATTACCGCGCAGACAGACCAGGTTGGGGAGATTCCTGATGATTGAGATACAATCATTTGGATCTGGACCATAACCGATAATATCCCCCAAACACCACACAGCATCTACTTGTCCGGCAGCTTCCAGAACAGCTTCCAGGGCAGTGCGATTGCCATGAATATCTGACATAATCAATACTTTCATTAAATTCGGGTCCTCCCAGCACTCATTAGCCTTCGAACAGGCATTTGTAACCCACATAATCATACTGGAAACATCCTGTTCAGTAAAGCATGATCTTCTTTCTAGAACCCAATTTTAACGTCTTCAAATGAATATTGTCGATCTGAGGGCAGATGCTGCCCTAATTTGTCCTTTTGGAACTGGTTTTTGAGGCCTGAAACGGCATCATTCTTGCAATTTAAACCAGGAAGGATTATTCAGAGGCTGCCTTCCCCAACTTAAAGGTAAAATGTACCCTGTATTATGAAAACTATCCGCCTATCCATTGTGGTTTTATTGAGCTTGCTGATCGGTGCCTGCACCCGGCAGGCGCATACTGCTCCCTATATAAACTTCTCCAATGTAGGGGTTGAGGGTGAAGCTCAAGCAACCGCCGATCAATACATCCCGCCCACCAGGGTACCTGATCAACCTGTAATCACACCGACCCCCAACCCCCCAAAACCCCTGCCAACACTGCGTACTGAGGATGTGTATTATTCTGTCCAGTTGGGAGATACCATTAAATCAATAGCTTACAAGTATAATTTGCTCGCCGAACTGATCATTGAAGTCAATCAGATCACCAATCCCAGCTTGATCTATGTCGGGCAGCAGCTGCTGCTGCCCGCGCCAGATATCAGCGAGATCGGTACTGGATATAAGATCATCCCCGATTCGGAGTTGATTCGCAGCCCATATACTGTACGCTTCCAGATCGAGGCATTTATCAATAATCAGCCAGGATATCTTAAGAACTACGAGGAAGAAATAGAAGGAGAAGTACAGACTGCGGCCGAGATCGTGGCTCGTGTATCCCAGGATTATTCGGTTAATCCCCGCCTGCTTCTGGCTATTATCGAATATCAAACCGGTTGGCTGACCGGATCAGCAAATAAAAACAAGCCTTTCCCGCTGGAATACCAGGAATCAGGATACGAGGGCTTGTATTATCAGCTTGCCTGGGCGGCTGATGAGCTCAACCGGGGATATTATCTTTGGAAAGTACAGGGTGTGGGAGCCTGGGCTTGCCTGGATGGAGTAAACGTACCAATCAACTCCACAATCAATGCTGGTACAGCCGGTGTCCAGAATCTCTTTGCGGGGCTGATGCCCTACCGCAAGTGGGTTGATGCTGTGTCAGAAACCGGGCTTGTCACTACTTATATTGCACTCTTTGGATACCCCTTTGACTATAACTACACGCCCATGATCCCATCCGACCTGGCCCAACCCGCTCTTCAGCTCCCATTTGAAGATGGCGCAGCCTGGTTGTTCACTGGTGGCCCTCATGGAGGATGGGATAATGGATCTGCCTGGGCAGCGCTGGATTTTGCTCCGGCCGATAAGGACCTGGGCTGCAGTTTCAGTAATGATTGGGTGGTCGCGGTAGCTGATGGCCCCATTACTCGATCGGACCATGGCGCAGTAGTCCAGAGCATCGACGGTGACCCTTATGATCAGACGGGATGGGCGATCTTCTATATGCATATAGAAACCAGAGATCGAGTTGAACTGGGAGTGAGATTACAAGCCGGGGACCGGATCGGCCACCCATCCTGTGAGGGGGGTATATCCACCGGGTCGCACCTGCATATTGCCCGGCGGTATAATGGAGAATGGATCCCTGCTGATCAGAATATTCCATTTAACCTGGATGGGTGGATCTCTCAAGGCCTGGGATATGCATACCAGGGATTATTGGTTCGCGGCGATCAATCCATCCAGGCGGAAGACTATGACGCTGATGTGAATCAGATACAACGGTAAAATTCTGTGAAACGATTTTTTATAACAATGCTGGCACTATTACTTACCGGGTGTAGTTTTTACCAAAAAACACCCCCGATCTTTGTGCCTCCAATCGGGTTCACCCCCACTACAGAGATCATACTCCCAGAAGCTACCGAAGTTCCAACCCAGGAACCTACTCCCACCATTGATCCGGCCGATAATCCCACGCCAACAGTCTTTTTACCCCCGACAGAAACTCTTGTCCCAACGCCTGAGGCCCAACAGGAACCGATTGTATACCATGCCCAGGCCGGAGATACATTAGCAGTGGTTGCCACTCACTTTGGGGTTGGGAAAGACCAGATCCAATCCAATGTAGATTTGCCAGAAAGTTCCTTTATCAATCCGGGCACGCTGCTGGTAATCCCCCAGGTTTTGATCAATACAACTTCCAGTTCCCACCTGCTGCCGGACAGCGAGTTTGTTTATTCCCGGGCCATCACGGATTCGGATTTTCCAGTAGACGTGGTTGAATTTGTCCAGGAGGCGGGAGGTTATCTTAGCGAAGAACGGGAATATGAACATTCCAACCTGACAAACGGGGGAGAGATCGTTAAGAATATCGCTCAGAATAATTCCATCAACCCCTATCTACTGCTAGCCATGCTGGAATATCAAAGCAACTGGGTCTTTGGGCAGCCTCAGAACCTGGCCCAGCTGAAATATCCGATGGGTTTTATCAATTATGATGATGATGGCCTGGTGCGCCAATTGCGTTGGGCTGTGAATCAACTCTCAATTGGTTATTACGGCTGGCGGGAAGGGCGATTAACTGAAGTCATTTTCAAGGATGCCCAGAGCCCTACCCGGAATGTAACAGCCAGGATCGAACCCAGCCTTAACGCCGGCACCGTTGCCCTGCAGTATTTCTATTCCCAGATCTATGACAGCGATGAATGGATTCAGGCTCTGGATGATGACACAGGCTTTATCACAACATATGAAGAGATGTTCGGGTCCCCGGAAAACAGAACCCAATACGAACCCCTATTCTCCCATAACCTGGTCCAGCCGGACCTGGTACTGCCTTTTGTGCCCGGTGTGGTTTGGAACTATACGGGCGGACCTCACGGTGCCTGGGAAAGGGAAGGTTCCTGGTCCGCAGTAGATTTCGCCCCTTCGGGATTCCGGGGAGCGTGCTCCAATTCTTATGCATATGTTACAGCTTCCGCTCCAGGTTTGGTAGTGCGTGCAGAAGACGGTGTAGTCATCATCAACCTGGATTACAACAACAACGAACATTCCGGTTGGATCCTGTTATATCTCCATATCGCCACTGAGGATAGGCAGGTCGAAGCCGGTGATGAAGTGAACACAGGAGATAGATTAGGCCATCCTTCCTGCGAGGGAGGTATTTCAACTGGAACCCATGTGCATATGGCCCGAAAGTATAATGGGGAGTGGATGACCGCAGATGGTCCGACCCCCTTCATGTTAAGTGGTTGGACGGTTCATAACGGATCTGCAGTTTATAAAGGAACCCTTACCAAACCCGAAGAGGCTTTGGTTACAGCGAGTTCCTACAGCGCTCCAGGCAGCCAGATTAAGCGGTAAAATTGGTATCCTATGTCCCTCCGGCCGGAACAGAAGAGAAAGAATAATAAAACCCTGCTGCAGGCTTGTCTGATCCTGATCCTGGTCCTATCATTATCAGCCTGCCTGCCAGATACTCCCGGCAGGGATTCATCCCCGGTTCCTATCGCCCAGGCCACAGCTGCCAGCACATCAATACCTGTACCTGAAAGGCCAGTCTACGCACCGGGTGAACTGGTGGAATATACTGTCCAGTCTGGAGATACTCTGCCCAATCTGGCCAACCGGTTCAATACATCGATTGAAGAGATCCTCAATGAAAACCCGGTCATCCCCGAAGATGCCACCACCCTCCCTCCCGGTTTGCCAATGCAGATACCCATCTATTATGAGGCCCTGTGGGGTTCCCAATTCCAGATCATACCCAATTGCGCCTTTGTAAATGGACCTGCTCAAATCGATTTTGATATTAATGATTATATTCAATCCCAGCCTGGCTGGTTCAAGTACTTTGAGCAATTTGCCGCAGAAGAACAGCGTTCCGGAGCAGAAATCATTAGTTATATCTCAACCAGTTTCAGCATCAGTCCAAAATTGCTGCTGGCCATTCTGGAATACCAGCTCAACGCACTCAGTGATCCCACCACTCCGAATAACCTGCTGGATGGATATCCCCTGGGATACCGGTCAAGTGGCTACCACGGTTTGTATATTCAACTGGTCTGGGCCGCAAATATCCTGAATCAAGGCTATTACGGCTGGCAGGGAAATCATCTGGATACCCTCGAGTTCATGGACCGGACCATTGAACATCCGGATCCCTGGCAAAATTCCGCCACAGTTGCCCTGCAGTATTATTTCTCCCACCTGGAGCCAAAAGCGGTCTACAACCGCACTATTAACGCCGACGGGTTCCTGAAGACATACCAGGATTTATTCGGGGATCCCTGGATCTGCGAACCTCATATCCCTGGAAGCCTCCGCCAACCGCAAATGACGCTGCCATTTGAAAGTGGAAAAACCTGGGCATTCACAGGAGGACCGCACACTGGTTGGGGCCAGGGAGATCCCTGGGCTGCTTTGGATTTTGCCCCTCCCAGCGCTACCAGCGGCTGCGAGATCACCAGCGAATGGGCGGCAGCTGTCGCTCCCGGAATCATCGCCCGCAGTGATCCCGGCCTGGTTGAACTGGACCTGGATGGAGACGGCGATCACCGGACAGGCTGGGTTATTTTATATCTCCACCTGGGCACCCAGCACAAGATCCCAACAGGCGCCCGGGTAGAAACCGGCGACCACCTGGGGCATCCTTCCTGCGAAGGCGGTGAAAGCACCGGATCCCACATCCATATCGCCCGAAAATATAATGGCGAGTGGATCCCGGCAGCAGATATGATTCCCTTTAACCTGGGAGGATGGATTGCCCACTCTGGCACCCGGGAATATCAAGGCACACTGACACTATATAGCAAAACTATCATAGCCAGCACAGACGCAGAAGAAAAGAGCCTGATCAGCTCTCCCCGCCCCTCGCCCTGATCCCTCCCATCTTTTTTTCATCTAATTTCACACCATTTCTCCTACCAAATACCTCAGAAAGTGAATTTTCGGGTTAAAACCCAGCCGTTTTTGCCAAAAAACAGAAGAAAACAAAGGAAAACTAAAGAATATTAATATATTTATTGATATTTCTTATATTTCCCCTTGACAAACTAAATATTTTTGATATACTATAAGCATTGTTCAGGAAAAAATAGGAGATAGAGATGTTTCCGACAAATTTAGATGCTTTCAAAACTTATCAAAAAGAACTTCACCAGCGGGCAGCACATCAGCGTTTGGTGAGATCCCTGGAGCACCCCTATCGCTGGGCAGACAAGGTTTACACTGCAGTCGGCCGGATGTTGATCATCGCAGGGCAGAACCTGGTGAAGCGCACACAGGCAGCTCACTAGGACTAGAATAATATTGGATTTTCAATCCCGGTGGGAGGGAAAAATGTATACAACAAATTTAGAAACTTTCAAAACTCAGGAAAAAGAACTTCATCATCAGGCAACACAGTATCGCCTGGCAAGAACCCTGGAACAGAAAAAATCGCTGATCATCAGGATCTACGGATCCCTGGGCCAGATGTTGGTCCTCTCCGGTCAGCAATTAATCAATCATTCCCGGGCAGAAGCCCACTAAGATGGTCTTAACAGACAAGGAGTAAATCATGCATCCATTACCCTCACAATGTCCTATCTGCGGCGGAGAAGTTGTAGTGACCCGGATCAACTGCCGGGAATGCAATACCACCATTGATGGCCAATTCTCATCCAGGACATTTTCCCAGCTAACTGAAAAGCAAATGGATTTTGTTGAGACTTTCGTCCGGTTGGAAGGCAAGATCACCCATATGGAAAAAGAACTGGGGTATTCCTACCCAACCATCCGCAAGCTGCTTCATGACGTGATCAGGGCTCTTGGTTACGAACCGGGCGGGGACGAAATCTCCAAGCTTTCTGAGGAAAAACGCCAGAAGATCCTCAGCGACCTGGACGAAGGCGCGATCAGCTATGATGATGCGCTTATTCAGCTCAAAGATGAGGAGAAATAATAATGGCGCAACACAGTATTCCCGCTGAAAACATCTCCAAGTTGGTGGTGGTCAGCGTGGGCGGCTCTCTATATCTAAATGGCTGGAATCAAGATGAGATCCGCATCAAAGATCTCTCTGAAGAAGATCTGGTCGAAACCAAGAAGGATCGGGTCGAGATCCATTTCCCGGGTGACGGATTCATTCATATCCCTCACCACCTGGAAGTAGAGATCCAGGCCGTGGGCAGCGATGCTGTGATCAAAAGATTTAACAACGGCTTGAAGATCTTGACAGTTGGAGGCGACCTGACAATAAACGATGTCAGCGCCGCTGCAGCCGGATCCGTTGGCGGCGACTTTATCGCGAGGCGGGTGCATGGTGATCTAAAAGTCGAGAACATCGGAGGGGATGCCCTGATCGACATCGTCACGGGCCAGATAAGCCTCCGGAATGTCGGCGGAGATATTGTCATCACAGATGTAGGCGGCGGCATCGAAGCCTCAGCTGGCGGAGAAGGCACAATTGATTTTCATCCAGTACCCTGGCAAGCCTATAAAATCGAAGTCGGCGGGAGCCTATCTGCCACACTGCCAGAGGAAAGCAATGCCGACCTGGTCATCAAAAGCGCTGCGAAAGATATCAGTCTGACCATTGGTGAGTTAGATATCAAGTCCAGGGATAATGAACTGTCCCAGCAGTTAGGAGAAGGTGGTCCAACTGTAATGTTGTCAGCAGGCGGCAAGATTTTCATCTCCGGAGATGATTTCAGTGTATTTACAGGCATCAAAATGAATATAAAGGATTTTGGGGATTTCGGCGCTGATTTTTCAGCCCAGACCGCCGATCAGATCAAGATCAGCCTGGACGATCTGGAATTGGATCTTCGGGAATCACTATCCGGTCTCTCCGACACCCTGGAAGGGATCGGTATATCAGAAGAGAATATGCGGAATATCGGTATTCAGATTGAAGAAAGTAGCAAAATGGCGGCAGAAAAAGCCAAACTGGCCGCAATCAAAGCCCAGGCAAAGGTTGAAAAGAAAATTGCCAAAGCACGTCGTAAAGCGCTTAAAGCTCAAGCCAAAGTGAAGGAATTTGATCTGGGAGATTTCCTGGAGACCCAGCAAGATAAACGGGCGGTAAATGAAACTGAGCGGCTATTGATCCTGGAAATGCTCCAGGAAAAGAAAATCTCCCTCGATGAAGCTGACCAATTGCTCAAGGCTCTGGAGGGAAAGAAATAATGACATCCGAAAGCGAGCGCTTAGAAATCCTGGAAATGATCCACAAGGGAACCATCAGCCCCGATGATGGGCTGAAGTTAATCGAAGCAATAGGCGAAAGTGACGAAATTTCAGAACTGGAATATGCCTCAGCTAAAGCTGAGCTGGAAGAAATAATTAAACCAGTTGCAACCAATGATTACGTCCAGGAAATCGATCAAGAGGACCTCAGCAAGATCAAGGGCTGGTGGATCATTCCCTTCTCGATTGGGGTTACCATCACCGTCCTGGGCGGCGTCCTGATGTACTGGGCCTGGGCTGCCCACGGCATTGGTTTTGGTTTTGTCGCAGCCTGGATTCCTTTTTTGATCGGTATTGGATTATTGATCCTGGGCTGGAACAGCCGCACTGGTCCCTGGATTCACATCAGAGTCAAACAAAAACCCGGGGAAAAACCAGAAAGGATCGCTATCAGTTTTCCGATCCCAAATCGTTTTTTTGCATGGAGTCTCAGGACTTTTAGTAGCTTTATCCCTAAAATGAACCTGTCTGGCGCGGACGAGATCCTTCTTGCCCTGGAAAATTATTCCCAGGGGGATGCGCCGTTGACCATAGATGTTGATGAAGGTGATAACGGCGAAAAAGTAAAGATATATATCGGTTAGGATAAATTCCTAAGAAGGAGCAGGAATATGGTTACCAGCGAAGAACGGATGAAAATCCTCAAAATGATCAGCGACGGGAAAATTACGGCGGAAGAAGGTTCAAAGTTGATCTCAACCCTTTCTCAGAGGAGTGAAAAAACCGGGAAAGCCGCCAAACGCACCCTCTCCAGTCAGATGCTGCGGGTCCGGGTTACTGATATGTCTACCGGAAAAACCAAAGTAAATGTCAACGTACCTATGAAGTTGGTAGATGCCGGGTTGAATATCGCAGCCCAGTTCACTCCCGAGATGGAAAACGCACAGATGATGGAAGCCGTAAAGGAAGCCCTGTCTGAGAATTTGACCGGGAAGATCGTCGATGTGATGGATGAAGAAGATCAGGAACATGTGGAGATATTTATTGAATAACCCCCCATTTTTGTCAGGTGGACCAAAGAAAAAAGCCCGGATATCCGGGCTTTTTTCTTTGGTAGAGAAGATCTTTTTATCTATTTTTCGGGCACATCTTCAACATCAGCTGTGACAATATCCTCTGAGGCCGGGACGTATTCGGGAACAACGATCATCATGATGATATAAGCCCAGAACAATCCACTGACGGAGGCGAAGAAACCCAGCACAAATACCAGCCGGACAATTGTCGCGTCGATATCAAAGTAATCCGCGATACCGGCGCAAACGCCGCCGATCATACGGTCTTCTACTGAACGATAAAGTCTCTTATACTCATTAGCCATTTCTAACTCTCCTGATTACTAATCATTTTCATCTACCAGAATATACGGTAATTTTGAATTTAAGTTGTGTCAGATAGGCGAATTCAGCCTTTCTAGTTCAAACTGCTCATCTTTTGATATAATCAGAGAGATAAAACAACAGAGGTAATATGGACATATACGATCAGGAAGCCCCATCAGTAAACATTAGCGACCGTTTGCGCCAGCTCCGGGAAGAACGAGAACTTTCCATACGGGGCCTGGGCCGCCTCAGTGGATTATCTGCAAACGCGCTCAGCGTCATTGAAAGAGGCCTGTCTTCACCATCTGTTAGCACGCTGTATAAGATTGCCACGGCATTAGAAATACCTGTAACTGCCTTTTTTGAAGAAACCCCTCCCAAACAGGACGTTGTGATCGTCAAAGCATCTGAACGCAACCGAATCCCCCTTTACCGGGGTTTGTGGGAAGGGCTGGGCGGCTCCCAATATGAAGGTTCTGTCGAACCATTTATGATCACGCTGGAAGCCGGCAGCAGCAGCGGGCGGTTTCCAATGTCCCATTCCGGCCACGAGTTTGTATTCTGCCTGCGGGGTGAATTTACCTACGAGGTTGGCGAAGATACCTACTCTCTTGAAGCCGGCGATGCCCTGCTATTCTCGGCCAACTTGGAGCACAAATGGCATAATCCCGGCAAAACAGTTGCCAACGCCTTGATTATGTTGTGCGGGTTCAGACCCGGTGAAAGCCCCAGCAAATACCACCTAGCATCAGGAAAAACAGAGGAAGAGTAAAACCATTCCCCCAAAACGAAAAAGCCTTGTAACTTTATTACAAGGCTTTTTCGTTTTAAATCTCTGGATCTATTTCTTACACAAAAACTATCTGAGCGCCTTCTGTTAGGTCCATAAATTCCATGGCGCCAAGCACAATTGCCCCATCTATCAGGTCAGCATCAGTTAATCTCATCATATCCATGGACATTTTGCAGCCATAGACATTAGCCCCGGCATCAACCAGCTGTTCCATGAACTCTGGAACTCGCGGAAAACCGAGCTTTTTGATCTCTCCCCGCATCATCCAGGATGCAGCCGCGCTCATGCCCGGCAGTATACCCATCAATGAGGGAATATGAAACCAAGGATGCATACTGGGG
>Ga0209013_10002125_pt1 | contig 18079 bp, 16 predicted proteins | sample Cruoilmetagenom2_FD_187291 | JGI IMG/M metagenome (GOLD analysis project Ga0209013, IMG submission 187291) | Oil polluted marine microbial communities from Coal Oil Point, Santa Barbara, California, USA - Sample 2 (SPAdes) (version 2) | ecosystem: Environmental > Aquatic > Marine > Oil seeps ...
ATTAACAAAATGTACTCACAAATTCATGGCGTTAATACAAACTTCTAACTCAATCCCCATTGTATTCCGGGGAGCGCAGAATGTCAAAGGTGCGAAAGGTTAAACAAAAAATCGATTGTGTAGAATAATCCGGATTATTCAACGCAATCGAAAGTTCTCACCGCACAAGGAAGCGGGAAGGATTGTTCTTGTGTTATACAAACTGTTCAGCAAAATGACAGGCGACCATGTGTGCTGACCGCAGTTCTCGCAGTTCTGGTTCTTCTTGGGAACAAATGTCCTGCGCAATCGGGCAGCGTGGGTGAAAACGGCAGCCGGAAGGCGGGTTGATGGGATTTGGAATCTCACCCTTGGGCATGGGCTGTGTACGCCGCTCAAGAGGCTTCGGTACCGGTACAGCGGCTAACAAGGCCTGGGTATATGGATGCAGGGGATATGCGTATACTTCTCTCAGGTCGGATACTTCGACCAGCTTGCCCAGATACAAGATCCCGATGCGGTCGCAGATGTATTTAGCTGTCGCAAGGTCGTGTGTGATGAAAAGGTAGGTGAGATTAAGCTCGTTCTTCAGCTGTACCATCAGCTCCAGGAGCAGAGCACGTACACTCACATCGGCCATGGCGATCGGTTCATCGGCCAGGATCAGCTCCGGGTTAGTGATGAGCGCCCGCGCGATGACCACCCTCTGGCGCTGTCCGCCAGAGATCTGGTGTGGGAACTTGGATAAATAAAAATGCGGCGGGGTCAGGCCAACTTTTTCCATAATATCTAGCATGATATCACGGTGTGCGGATGCCTTGTCCGGATAATGAATCCTGAGCCCGTGGGAAATTGATTCGCCCAATGTCATGCGTGGGTTGAGAGAAGCCATTGGGTCCTGGAAAATGACCTGCATACGCCGCCGCAACCTGCGCAGCTCTTCGTTATCCAACCAACCAAGGTCGGTACCATCGAAGCACACTGTGCCTTCAGTTGGCTTTTCCAGGCCGATCACAAGACGACCAATGGTTGTTTTTCCGCTGCCGCTCTCTCCGGCCAACCCAAAGACTTCACCACGATGGATATTAAAAGTTACGTCGTCAACAGCACGCACATAATCTGTTTTTCCGGCCAGGAATGTGTCCAGGAAACCTTGCTGTACAGGAAACCATTTCCTGAGATTATGGACCTCTACGAGGTTTTCCCAATCGGCCTGCAGGCAGGGACTGTCTTCTTTGTTCATACCATCACCTGGTCTGTGGAAGCTTCTTTTTCAGGATGATCTTGATACAACCAGCAGTTTACTAATCGCCCGGGTTGGGCTTCCTGCAGCGTTGGCTGTATGCAGGAGCAGATTTCCATCGCTGCAGGGCAGCGAGGGTGGAATCTGCAGCCTTTCGGAGGGCGCGTCAGGTTGGGCGGTTCCCCGGGCATTTTATAAAGCTCTTCCTGGTCATCTAATTGGATGCTGGGCACTGACCGCAGCAGCCCCTGTGTGTAGGGATGCAGGGGATCGTCAAAGACATCGAAGATCGGCCCGATCTCCGCGATACGCCCTGCATACATCACCGCAATTCGTTCGGCGACCTCGGCAACCAGGGCTATATTGTGAGTGATCATCAGGATTGATAAACCGAATTCGTCCTGAATCTCTCGCAGTTGGTCTACTAACTTGGCTTCTACTATCACATCTAATGAGGTGGTTGCTTCGTCAGCAATGATCAGTTCGGCGTTCAAGACCAGGCCCAGACCGATCATTATCCTCTGGCGCATTCCCCCGGAGAGTTGGTGCGGGTAATCGGTCATGCGTTGTCGTTGAATTCCCAAACGTTCGACCAGCGTTGTGATGCGTTCTGTTATGCTCTCTTTTTTCATCTTGGGCTCGTGAACCTCGACGGCTTCAGAGAGATGTTCATCAACGCGTTGTACGGGATTGAGCGAGGTCATTGGATCCTGAAAGATCATGCTCACTCGTCGACCACGGAAGTCTCGCATCGTTTTATCATCGTAAGTCATAATATCTTCGCCATCGAAGATGATCTGACCGCCGCTGATCTCGCCTGGTGTTGCGATCATGCGCATGAGAGCCTTACCCATGGTGCTTTTTCCGCATCCGCTTTCTCCCACCAGGCCCAGGATCTCACCCCGTTTTATGTCAAAAGAGACGTCATCTACCGCACTTACAGTGCCCATTCGGGTCTTGTAGGTAACAGAGAGATTGCGTATCTGCATTAACACATCGTTTTGGTCAGACATGACTTACCGCTCCGATAGACGAGGATTTAGAATCTCTGATAGGCTTTCACCGAGCATGCTGAAGGACAGGGTGACCAGGCTGACCATCATTCCTGGGAAGAATATCAACCACCAGGCCCGGCGTACATAATCTTGCCCGCGAGCCAGATCGATGCCCCAGTCGGGTGTATCGGGAGATAATCCGAAACCAAGAAAGCTTAACCCGGCCTCGGTGAGGATGGCATCGGCTACGTTCACAGAGAAGATGATCACAATCGAGGGGATCACGTTGGGGAAAATATAGCGGATCAGGATGGTGTGTGACTTGGCTCCCAGGCTGCGCGCAGCCTCAACGTACAATTCCTGTTTAACGGCAAGCACCTGGCCGCGCACAATACGGAAATAGGTAGGCACATAAAGTACCGCGATCGCTACGATCACATTGCCGATTCCTGCTCCCAGGACCGCGGCAATTGAGATCGCCAATATCAACCCTGGGAAGGAGTATAAGCTATCCATAATCAGGGTCAGACCACGATCCAATGCCCCACCAGCATATGCACTGATCAAACCTAGTGGCACTCCAAATAGGATGGACACAACCGCTGAACTCAGCCCAACGATCAGAGCAATGCGCGTGCCCCAGATAGTACGGCTCAATACATCCTGTCCGATCTGGTTAGTGCCCATAACAAACCCTTCATCGGCTTCGACGCGTAATGTACCAGCAACTTCAACACCCGGGATGCTGTCGATCACGCCTTCAAGTTCTTCAGGCGAGGCGATAAAACCATCGATCTCCCCTGCCTCAACGGCAATCAGCCCCAGTTCGGCGGTATCAAAGCGGCGCGGGCGTGGTTGGTAGGCAGCGCCCTGGCCTTCTGCCAAAGATTCACTATTTAGTGCATCGATCTTCTCACGCAATGCCTGGCTGGCCGGGCTTCCGATGATGAATCCGATGTTGTTATCTTTACCGCTTATTTCTTCCACGGTCGTGACATCTGAGTCCGTTGTAACCACCAGAAGATATGCTGCCGGTAGTTCACCGGGCGCCAGCAGCGATGGGCCGACTTCAGCTCTGGGGTCGTATGGCGCGAACCATTGGGGGAAGAGACCAATAATGATGACAAATAAAAGCAGAAACGCGCTGATGACAACAAACCACCAATCCCCGCCGTACCACTTGCGCGCCATAAAGATTTTGCGTGTGAAACCCACCCGATCGAGATCTAACTGCCATTGGGGAACTTCAACACTCGATGATTCTGGGGATTCCGTTCTATGTTCCTCAGTCATGGTTGGGTGCTTCTCTCTGCTGTGTTCCGTCAGATGTAAGGGGGTTACATGGACGGAGTTTAATAACGAATTCGGGGATCAACAAATGCATATAAAATATCCGTTAAAACACTGATGAGCGCTACGAACAACGCGAACACGCCAATCGTAGCCTGAACCGCATTGTAGTCACGCAGCTGGATGCGGGTTACCAGATATCGACCCATGCCCGGCCAGGAAAATGTAGTTTCAGTAAGGACTGCGCCGGCTATCAATATGGCGAACTGCAGGCCAAGAAGGGTGAGGATAGGAATAAAAGTGTTGCGTAACGCGTGTTTGTATGTCAGTCTGCCTTCTGGGATGCCACGCGCCCTACCTGCCGTGATGAAATCAGACTCCTGCATTTCGATCATGTTGACACGCGTCAACCGTATGAAAACTCCAGTAAGCGCCAAGCCAAGCGTGACAGCCGGCAGTACCAGGTGCTGCAATGCTGATTTCAAAGCGGCCCAGTTTTGGGTCAGGATGGAATCCAGGACATAAAAATTTGTTGGTGTTTCAAGGTTGATCAGCAAGATGGGATCCATACGCCCGGCGATGGGCAGTATATTCAGGCGCACGGCAAAAATTATTTGAAACACGAGTCCCAAAACGAAGATTGGGATTGAGTAGATGGCGATACTGAACAGCCTCAATCCATAATCCTGCCCTTTTTTGCGGTTCTTGGCGGCATAGGCACCCGCAAAAATGCCGAAAACGGCAGTTAACGCCATGGCTGGGATGGTTAGCTCGAGCGTGGCAGGCAATCTTTCTAATAGTTCATCCTTGATCGGCCGTTCACCCTGGGTGAGCGCGTTGCCAAAATCCAACGTGATCATCTTCCATAAAAACTCAAAGTACTGCTGGTAAAGCGGTTTATTAAGCCCCAGACGTTCTGCGATAATTTCAACCTGTTCCTCGGTCGCTTTGGGTCCTAACTCTGATCGAATGGGATCGCCCGGTAATATGCGCATCACGAAGAACACCATCGTAATCAGGATGATCACCATGGGGATGGTTAGAACGGCGCGAGTGATCAAGAAGTTACGCAGAGATGAAGACATTAACAGGACTCCAGTCAAAAAGGAAGCCGTGGGAGTGAGGGCTGAAGCCAAGCTTCAGGTTCCTCGCCCCCACGGCATAGGACTTAAATTTATCCACCCTGGTATTTACATTCGGATAAAAGGGAGTGAACTTTCTTCAACCTTCTAGCGAATGCAATAATCGATATTTTACTCTCCCATACCTGTGTCGTATATGTGGTTGAGAACCAGGTAGCGCAGAGCAGGGGCATTGATCTTGACCACGTTCAGACCATCAATATCCTGCAAACGTACAGCTTCCACCGAGCCGAGGATGCGCCAGGCGATGTCAATCTCGCCTGACTCTACCGCGTTGCTCATGGTGGTGGGATCAGCGAAGTAGCGTACGATCACGGTCTCGATCTGTGGTTTGTCCTCGCCGAAGTAGGCGGGATTGGCAACCAGCACCATCTGCTCACCAGCGACATAGGAGTCCATTACATATGCTCCAATACCATCCAATCGCTCTGGATAGGTAACCAACTCGTCTACTGGGAACTGGTTGGGGTTGGAGGGGATGAACGGTGCTGTCGCGGCCAGGGCCGGGAAGAAACCGTAAGGAGCCGTGAGCGTGTATACCACAGTGCTGTCATCTGGGGCTTCTACATTGGCCACGTATAACTGGATCAGACCGGATACGTCACCCTCAATTGTGTTCAGGCGCTCCCAGGCAGTTACATAATCCTGTGCAGTAAGAGGGGTGCCATCAGCATAAGTGAGCCCTTCTTTGAGAGTGAAGGTGTATACCGTTCCGTCTTCGCTGGCGACTGGGAAGTCAGCGGCAGCGCCGGGGATCAATTCAGATGAACCGGGTACGTAGCTCAAGAGGGAAACACCGGTATTCTTCAGGATCTCCCAGTCATGGACTGCGTAAGCGTCCTGCGCATCGAGACTGTGCACTTCATCGGTGGTACCGATAATGATGGTGTTCGCATCGCCTGACGCAGGTACGGCGTCATCAGCGTAGCCCAGCATGTTGTAATTGAACTCGAAGGTCGAGCCAATGTCAACGCCCTGGACGCCATCACGGTAAGTGACAAACTCGGGTTCCCAGAAGAGCGGGATGGTGGGCAGTTCTTCGGCCCAGTAATCACCGATCTGTGCGTAGAGATCCTCTCGGACTGCCGGATCGGGGGAAGAAGCTGCCTCTAAGAGCATTTCATCCATCTTATCGTCGCAGTAGTTCACGCCCAGATCAGGTGATTGGACGCAGGAACCCCACGGGGAGAGCCAGTTTTCCGGGTCAGCAAAGTCCGGGAACCAACCCAGGATGAAGAAGGGCAGGCTGCCGTCCACAAAGCTGTCGACGTATTCGGCCCAGTTCTGGCTTGTCAGGGAGACGTTTACCAGACCGGTTTCCTCGATTTGCTCCTTGATAATCTGCATCACGTCTGCAGTAGTTGTGCCGTAGTGCTCGGGTGGGTACCAGAGCTCAAGCTCAAACTTATTATCGGCAGTGTATCCCAAACCGGTGAGCAGTTCAATGGACATATCCAGGTCACGTACGCCGTACTTGTCCAGGAAAGGCTCGGTGGCGTAGGGATATCCGGGCGGTACCATGTGGTACGCTGGGATATTGCGTCCTTCGGACGTTCGGTCAACGATCGCCTCGCGGTCGATCGCGGCTGCAACGGCCTGCCGCAGCTGCGGATTCTCCCAAAGGAGGCCGCCTTCCGGTTCAGCGGGTTCTTCCGGCTCAGCGGGTGGTTCTTCCGGCTCTTCCGGTTCAGCTGGCGCCTCGGTGGGGGCCGGTTCTTCTGTCGGGGCTTCTGTGGCTTCCTGAGCACAGGCAGCCAGGATCATGCTGAAAGCCAGCACTAGGATCCCTAAAAGGTACAAAGTTTTGCGATTCATGCTTTCTCCTCCAAAATAGTTATTCTTAGGAATTGTACTCTTACGATGATTTGCTGCGCATATTAATTAATCGGTAAATTAGCACCTCCTGGGCTTATATTTTGTGGGCCATTAGAACCAATTATACGTGATGACAGCAGGATGTCAACTGCAGTATTTTAATATGAATCGCTCAGATAAATATTCCACTCATTAATTGCGTGTTGCATCTGTCGCGGAACTCCCGGCAGTTAATATTCCGCACTTTTTGCGACCATGTCACCTATTAAAGATGTAATTTGTCCGGTTTTGTATATGACACCTGACACTTTGCCAACTTATTTATTCGTGTATAATCAAAACCAGACGGAATAGTGGATAAAATGTTTCACAATTCCTGAGTGCTTATTCTGGAGGTGTGATTTGGCGGTCAAATCCTGGCAGGTTGTAAAGGTTCGTTATTGCCATCATGTTGGAAAAGAAGTCGGCCTGGAAGCTGAAGTAATCTATCCGGCAGAGTTCCTTCCAGACCAGCCGCCGCGAATCACTGCTCATCGCTGTTCGCGGGCCATATCGTGCAACCTGGATGGACGACCTAGCTGCATCTGGGCGGGCACCAACCCGGTGATCGACCCATTTTCTGAAGAGGAATAGATCATATTGCAGGATATGATCCAATACTTATAGACATTACTTTATGAACCCTTGTCTGGTTCATAATATATAGCAAAAACCCGATGCGATTTTCTACACGCTGCGGGTTTTGTGATTATCTGTGTTCTATATTTCCTGGATTACGTATTACAGATTCCTGGTTCGTGCGACTTTTCAACTGTCGCACTTCTTCCAGTATCGTAGATTTTGAATTACTGAATCACACCCAAACTGCGTCCAACTTTAGCAAAGACTTTCAGCCCTTGATCCAGGTCGTCCTTCTCGTGAGAAGCGGAAATCATGACCCGGATGCGAGCTTTGCCGGGCGGCACGGTTGGGAAACCGATCGCCATGGCAAAGACCCCGTTGTCGAAGAGGTCCCGGCTGAACTGCTGCGCCAGGGGTGCCTCTCCCAGCATAACCGGCGTGATGGGCGTGACGCTTTCCCCGGTGTCAAAACCCAACTGCCCCATCTCACCTTTGAAATAATCAGCGTTCTCCCAGAGTTTGTCCACCAGTTCGGTCGATTCTTCTAACAGTTCTATGGAAGCGATGCAGGCGGCTGTGTCTGGGACCGTCATGGCAGAAGAGAACAGGAACGGCCGGCCGCGCTGGCTCAGCCACTCAACGACCAGGCTGTTGCCCGCAATGATGCCGCCAACAACGCCGAATGCTTTCGACATGGTGCCCATCTCGATATCGACCTTCCCGTGCAGGTCGAAGTGGTCAACGATGCCTCGGCCGCCGCGACCAAGCACGCCTTCTCCGTGGGCGTCATCGACCATCAAAACGGCATTGTAGTTCCGCGTGACCTCATATATTTTATCGAGCGGCGCGATATCGCCGTCCATGCTGAAAACACCGTCTGTGACGACCAGGGCGCGTGGGTATTCGGCGCGATGCGTAACCAATTGGCGCTCCAGGTCTTCTGCGTCGGCGTGCGCGAATCGGATGATCTTAGCCCGAGACAGCCGGCAGCCATCGATGATGCTGGCGTGGTTCAATTCATCCGAAAATATGGCATCAGCTTTGCCCACGAGAGCCGGTATGGCCGCCGTGTTTGCATTGAAACCTGACTGGAAAGTAATGGCAGCATCTACGCCTTTGAAGGCAGCTATTCTCTTCTCCAGCTTGTTATGCAAATCTATAGTACCGGCGATCGTTCGAACTGCGCCCGGTCCAACCCCGTACTTTTCCATTGCCTGGTGAGCTGCGCTTACGACACGCGGGTGATTGGCCAATCCCAGGTAGTTGTTGGAGCAGAAGTTCAGGCAGCGTTGACCATCTACTACCAGCCAGGCGCCCTGCGGTGAGCTGAGTGTGCGGATACGGTTGTAAAGTCCTGCTTCTTTCAGGTTGTTGATCTCGTCCTGGATCCATTGGAGTTTATCTGTCATGGTATGCCTCGTGTTTATGTATGAATATATTGTGATGAAGTGGAGATAGGGTTGACATGGTTCAGTAAAACGTAATAAGTGATGATTGATTAAAGGATGTGATCAGGGAAAAGTGATTCGTAGTGAATAAATCGGAAAGTGTAATGAGCATATATAGTAATATTCACGTTTTACTCGTTACTCGTTACATCAACTATTATCATCTACTAATTGTAATCGTTGAACCAAGTGTTCTTCGAATGAAACGGTTTCATCGTTGGCGTGATGAGGCAGAACTTCCTGGTGCCGCCGAATAATCATCACGGTCGTAGTTGGTGCGCCCGCTTCTTCAGCCATTTCGGCTCCCCACGTGGGGTGGTTCTCTGCTATGACAAATGGGCGCACCCAGCCTGATGGTTCTCTCTTTCCCCAGCGTTTCACCTGTCTTGGGAAGAACGTATTGCCGAACACGATTAGGATCCGTTCCCAAATTTTCAGGGGATAGCGGCTTTTCCCAACGTCATGCAGCAGGGCAGCTACCAGAAGATCCTGGTTCGTATCACCATTAGCGCGTAATTGTTTGTAGATGTTGATGCTGTGAGCCTGCTCGCTGGCTTGCATTTCCCGGAATAACGATATCATTTCTGGAGACAGCACTTTGTTTACTTTGCGCAGGTCTTCTTCGGATGGTGAAGCCGTGACAGCCTGCCAGAACTGGTTTATACGATAGCGAACGCGCATCAAAGTGAGCCTGCATTAGTGGTCATATGCCTACAAGCAAGGACATCAATGCCTGCATGGGGGGACCGATTATGGTGCCGATGATATTAATGCCCAATAAAGGACCTGCGAATACGATCAACATCAAGACGATGGGTCCATAGGGGCGGAAAGCTTCATACGTTCTTGCCGCATTTGGCGGCAGGAAAAACATGAGGATTTTTTCTCCATCCAGCGGTGGTATCGGCAGCAGGTTGAATAACATCAACAGTAAATTGATGTAGATGAATTCGAATAGGAACTGCTCTGGTGTCGGGAAAATACCTTCATTGGGGATAAAGGCATCGTAAGCGGTAATTAAACCGATACGGAAGGGGATGGCGGCTACTATGGCCAGTAATAAATTCGATGCCGGACCAGCGAGCGAAACCCACATAAATGCAGCCGACGAGTGCCGGCTCAGGGCGTACGGGTTAACAGGCACCGGTTTTGCCCAACCGAAGCCGGCAAACACCAAAAGCAGTGATCCCATTGGGTCGAGATGCGAGAGTGGGTTGAGGGTCAAGCGCCCGTTGAGGCGAGGCGTGTCGTCACCAAACATCGTCGCAGTCCAGGCGTGAGCGAACTCATGCACAGTAAATGCGACAATCAGGATGATGACCCGCGATATGAGGGTGGCTGGATCGAGATTTAAAAAGCCCATAATTCACTAATTATGGGGCATTATACCACTGGCATAAGGTTGGAGGTTTGCTTGAATCATAAATAAACGATCATAAACTCCCCGCTTTTAAAGATGTAGGCACGGGTGTGTCGGAGCTGATACTGCGTGATATAATGCGCCCCATGCTGCCAGATATAGACCTTGATGACATCGTTCACTTACGCAAACCACATCCCTGTGGTGGATATGAATGGAAAGTGGTGCGTTTGGGAGCTGATATCGGACTTGAGTGCTTGACGTGCGGCAGGAGAGTGATGCTCACACGTCGAGTCCTGGCGCGGCGATTGAAAATGATCCTACCTGATCCTGAAGATGAAATTAATGCAGCATGATCGCCTCGAACGGAGACTTAAAATTATGTCAAAATTCGATTATTCCCTACGTAGATTCCCACTTCTGTTTATCCTGCTTGGATTGTTTGCCCTAGCAGGCTGCAGCCTGCCATTCCTTGGTGGAGGGGACATCACGCCTACAGTGAATGTCACACAGGCATATCAAACGGTCAACGCAAAACTCACTCAATCTGTTGCGCAAACGCCCGCTTCAACATCGATACCGTCACCTACCTCTACGATTGTATCAGGCGGCACAGCGACAGTATCATTTGTGACCGCGACGCCAACACTGACACAGAGTTTAGAAACTCCCTCACCTGGATGTAATATGGCAGCACCCGGTATACCGATCGATGTCACCATTCCAGATGGCACACAAATGACACCTGGGCAGCCATTTACTAAAACCTGGCGCCTGCAAAACGTTGGCGATTGTACATGGACGACAGATTATTCGGTGTCGCTGTTTTCGGGTGAATCGATGAGTGCGCCGTCCAGCATTTCACTGCCTCATGCGGTCACACCTGGAAACACTGTGGATATCTCGGTTGACCTGGTTGCACCGGCTTCCGCGGGTAGCTTCCAGGGCAACTGGAAGCTGCGCAATGCCTCCGGAGTTTGGTTCGGTATCGGTCCGAATGGTGATTCTCCGTTCTGGGTAAATATCGAGGTTTTGGCGCTGCCAACGGAGTCTGTCACCCCAACACCGGCGACACCATCCGTGACTCCAACACCCGGTGTGCAGGCCAGCGGCGTGGTTAACCTGATACCTGGAGAGAGGCTGGATCTGGACAGCGGACGGATCAACAGCGGCAGTGGTGACGATGTATCGTATGAAAATGTGGCCGAGGGCGTTCACCAGCTTATCGCGCAGGGCAGCACATTGTTGGGTGTTTTTGGGGACAGCAAGCCGCAGTTCTCTGACTGCCAGGCAGCGACTCCCAATGCGACGTTCTTGAATGTCGAAGCTCTGATCCCGGGTACGTACCTGTGCTACCGCACCGGACTTGGCTTACCCGGCCGGGCGCTGATATCCAATTTTGATACGCTCGATGCCACGCTGACCATGGAAATATTAACCTGGTCGGTACCTTAAGAGGCCCTGTGGGCACGCTCTATTTGGTCGCCACCCCGATTGGAAACCTGGAAGATATCAGCGCGCGCGCGCTAAGAACACTGCGTGAAGTGCGCCTGATCGCGGCCGAAGATACAAGACGCACGCGCAAACTGCTGGCGCACTACGATATTCATACGCCACTTTCCAGCTACTACGAGCACAATAAGTTATCGAAATTGGAAGAGATATTAGGATCACTGGCGGAGGGGGACGTGGCGCTGGTGTCCGATGCGGGGACGCCGTTGATCAATGACCCGGGTTACGAACTCGTCCTGTCCGCCTTGAAGGCTGGATTCCAGGTACGACCAATTCCGGGCCCCAGCGCGCCGGTGACTGCCTTGAGTGTATCCGGACTGCCTGCTGACATGTTTCTCTACCTGGGGTATTTGCCACGTAAAAACAAACCACGCCGGGCACTCATACAAGATGTGAAAAATGATCCGTACACCATGGTGTTCCTCGAAGCTCCTCACCGCCTGCTTGATTCCTTGCAGGATTTATTAGATGTTCTGGGAGACAGGCAGATGGCAGCTGCCAGGGAATTAACCAAGCTGCATGAGGAGATTTTTCGGGGCAAGATAAGCGAGGCGCTGAAGCATTTTTCGGAGCATTCACCGCGAGGGGAGTTCACGCTCGTGATATCAGGCCGGGAAAGTTCAAAGGAACGCTGGACAGAAGAACGCCTTCACCAAGAGCTGGCGAATTATCTGCAGAGCGGCGAATCAGCTTCCAGTATCGCTGGAGTGTTAGCGAAGGAGTCGGGCTGGCCCAGGCGGGAAATTTATCATTTAATTATAAGCGAACAGTCCACGGATCGATGAAGCTATAAAAATGGTATGAAGGAAGGCATTATTATGAATTTAAATGAACACACTAAATTTACGCAGATCGACCGGCAGGATATGATGGGCCAGATTGAGGGGCTGCCAGATCAGTTAAATTCAGCGTGGGAGCTTGGCAGCAATCAGGAATTGCCCCCCTGGAAGAGAATTCAACAGGTCCTGATCGCCGGAATGGGAGGTTCGGCCATAGGTGCGGATTTGTTGGCTGCGTACGTTGCTTCCAGCTGCCGTGTACCGGTGGTCGTTCACCGGGATTATGGTGTACCGGCCTGGGCTGTTGGTCCTGAGACTCTGTTTGTCGGATCTTCACATTCCGGCAACACGGAAGAAACGCTGTCGGCATTCGAAGATGCATTGAACAATCGCTGCAGCATAATAACTGTATCAACTGGAGGTAAACTAGCCCAGGCTGCCGCCGAAAATAGTGTACCGCTGTGGAGATTCGACCACTCTGGTCAGCCGCGAGCTGCGGTTGGATATTCGTTTGGTCTATTATTGTCGCTCTTCGCGCGGATGGAACTTATTCCGGACCCGTTCGAAGAACTTCAGAACGCCATAGATGTTATGCGCCAACAACAATCACAACTTGCTAGTGCCGTGCCGGATGTACAGAATCTGGCCAAACGTCTGGCAGGACAGATAATGGGTCGGTGGGTGACCGTGATCGGTTCAGGTGTTCTGGCTCCGGTGGCGCGGCGCTGGAAAGGTCAGGTGAGCGAGATAGGAAAGGCCTGGTCCCAGTTCGAGTTCTTGCCTGAAGCTGATCATAATACACTGGCGGGTGTGGAAAACCCGGAGGAGGCGCTCGCTAAAACGACGGTCCTATTCCTGCGCTCCCCGTCAGACCATCCACGCAACCGGATACGGACGGAACTCACGCGTAGGGTGTTCATGGTGGAGGGAATGGGTACTGATATTGTGGACGCAGCTGGTGAGACACCACTCGCTAACCAATGGGCGAGCCTGCACCTGGGCGATTACGTAGCATACTATCTGGCTATGGCCTATGGTGTCGACCCTACCCCCGTGAATGCTATTGAGGGATTCAAACGAAATTTAGCGCAAAGCAATTGACCCCTCCGTATGCACGGAAAGCAGCTCTTTACAATCCTGCAAGAATAGGATATAGCAGTAAAGCCATCCAGCCGGTAACGACTCCGACCAGAGCACCGGCGAGTACATCCGATAAGTAATGCACGCCCATGGCAACCCGCGCCAGGATCACCAGCGGAGCCCAGATGACAAGCAGTATGGCGAACCATGCCGGACCTAACCCGACGGCAACGACAGCCAGCATCACAGCACGGGCAGCATGTCCTGAAGGGAAGGAGTGAGGGTCGGTTTTGCGATAGATACCGCCCCAATCCCCTTCTGGCCGCTGACGCCGGATGGTGAATTTGAGCGCGAAGACGATCGCGGCGGTAATCAGGATGCCTAGCGCCATTGTGAGAGCGGTCGCCTTGCCAGTAGCATTGCCCAACAGCCAGAGCAGCCCTAAACCAAGCAGCCAAAACCACGAATCGCCTGAATGTGCGAAAAGGATGGCGATTTGGCGAAGCGGCCCGGGGCGTTCCGCCAGGCGTATACGTTTGGTTAAATTTGCATCCAGGTCAAGAAATTTCTTTTTAAAACCCACCTTCATGCGTTGAGTTTTCGTTCCAGGTCTGCGCGTACGATCTGCAATTGATGCGGTTTGTCGACGTCCATGCCGATTTCGGCGTAGGGGCATTGGATGGCTCTGCCCTTGATGTTCAATCGTTTGGATACCCTTTGTAACGCGCCTTCCAGGTCGATCGCTCGAAGGAGCAGCAGTATCAAGTTGTCGATACCAATCAGCAAGGCTTGCTTCAAGGCGTTCTTACGGGCGGCGACAACCCGCACCCAGAGATCGTTGTTTTCAGTAACCAGCCCGGTGTGGATAACGTTCATATCCCCCCCACACACTTCCATATCTTTCAGGCGCACGTATGAGCGGTTTGATTCGGGGAAGCGTGCTTCCATCACCTGGCGCGTGATCACGTTGTAGTAAACTTCGTGTTCCGTCTCACCAGCCGTATCCACACACCAGTCAACCATCTCGGGGGTTAGAGTGGGGATATCGGATGATACGATGAGCACGTTTTGGGCGTCGGGATTGATCTCTAAAACCTTAATTACCCCGGTTTTTACGTTTTCCAGCAGATCTCCCTGAGTGGGGAGATAGGAGACAATTTTCTCGCCGTTCATGACGCTATCTTCAGGCAGACCGATGATAACGAGCCGTTCTACTTTTTGCGCTCCTTCCAGGGCGTCCAGCACCCATTGGATCATCGGCTTATCAGCTATCTCCAATAGGGCCTTGTTCCCTCCCTGGGTGTAGCCGTATAGAGGATCTTCAGGTTTCGGGATTCCTCCGGCGATAACAATGGCATCCATAGAATAAATTCTCCTACTAAGTAAATTGGTTCGTACGATAGTTCAACTGTTGCATATCGGCCAGTTTCATCCAGAATGAAGAGAGTTTTTTTGTTATAGAGAAACTGGTAAATTAATAAATTACATTCAATTCAATAATTGGATCTGCGGTTTAAATCCTAACTGGTCTAAGAGATCGTTGAGTTCAGGGTTGGTTAACGGCCTGCCTTTGCCGGAAACGGCGACCAGAGCAGCTTCCATCATGTTGGTGCCGAATGAACGGCCTTCCAATACGGGGGTAGATGTTACCATGTATTTCACACCCGCCTGGGTAAATAACTCAATATCTGAAGTGGTGGTGGTATTGGTAGCGATAATTTTTCCGTCCAGACGGTCGGGCATGTGGCGCTTGATATAGTGACAGTCTCCTGCGATGATGGTGGCCCATGCGTAATATTGCTCAAACTTCGGCACGCGCTGCTCCTGCTTCTCACCCGTGGGGTACAGCCATTCGAACGGAATGCGTCCGAGTACGGGCAGCAGCACAGCCGCCAGCCGCTTGAGGTTCTTTTTGGAACGGATGGGGACCGGGATTCCCAGGCCGAACATAATGTCGCCAAATACGCAGTCGTAGCCGGAGTCCAGGAACGATGTGGTCATGCCCCACCGATCCGCTCCCAACGTTATAAAAGCGGTTTTCTCCTGGATGTAATCACCGATCTCGGCGTCAATAAATGGCCCCAACTGGTTTTCAAGCGTGTTTTTCAACCCGGCACCGTCTACAACGGGCGTGTTTTTAACGTCACGGATCATCGGTTCTACCGAGTACAGCGGATACCATTTGTCGTCCACCATCAGCCCCAGATCCGCCCCTCCGACACCTAACGCATCGACTGTACCATCTAATTCCTTAAACAGGCGGGCGGCTTTATCCATATCGCCGTCCGTACCGATGCGTTCAATACTTACACGTTCTCCCAGCAATTCAACTTCTACAGCTTTGTCTCGTTTGGAAGAACCGATGCTGACACTTACTGCACGTTTCATGTGTAGGACCCTCCGGGGCATTGGCAGACAGGGTAATTAAAAGATTAACTGTCGATGATGAGACGGATATACATAGTATAAATGATGGACAGACCACTGGTAAGTTTTGTTAAAGTATACCTCTATCCACTCAATTCTGGAAACCCTAAAACAACGGCAAACCCTAAAGAACCTGTATATGGAATTGATTCAGGCGGCGAGAATTTGTTATAATCAAACAGCTTAACCAATTTATAAAGACAGGAGACATGCTGATGAGTTTACCCAAGCACGCATATTTTCAGGGGAAGATTGTGCCTTACAGCGAAGCCAAGGTAGGAGTGTTAACACATGCACTGAATTACGGCACGGCTGCCTTTGGCGGTCTGCGTGCTTATTGGAATCCTGAACAGGAGCAATTGTATTTATTCCGGCCGCTGGACCATTATCATCGTTTTTTAAATTCAGCCAAATTATTGAATATGGCCTTTGATCAGACTCCTGAAAACCTGGCGCAAATTACTGTGGACTTGATTCGGCAGGAAGGTCATCACCGCGATGTTTACATCCGCCCTCTGGCTTACAAAGCGGATGAAATTATAGGTGTCAAATTACATGACTTGATGGATGAGATATCGATTGTGGTTGTACCGTTCGATCGTTATGTATCGAACGATACCGATGCGCACATCACTGTCTCTTCATGGCGGCGTGTGGAAGATAACGTTATCCCTGCTCGCGGGAAAATCAGCGGGGCATATGTGAACTCCGCGCTGGTGAAAACGGATGCGATACGTTCGGGCTTTGATGAAGCGTTGGTGTTGAACCAGGATGGTCACGTGGCAGAAGGCAGCGCTATGAATATCTTTATGCTGCAGAATGGTACGCTGATCACACCGCCGCTTACAGACAACATATTGGAAGGGATCACGCGCAGGACTGTCATCCAGTTAGCGCGGGAGGAATTTAATTTGCCGGTCGTCGAACGCTCGATAGACCGCACGGAAATTTACCTGTGCGATGAGTTTTTCATGACGGGTACAGCCGCCCAGATCACAGCGGTAACGAAAATTGATCACCGCCCGATCGGTCCGGGAGAAATGGGCCAAATCACCGTTCAATTTCGCCAGCGTTTTGATGACGTGGTGCGGGCCCGGGTGGAGAAATATTTGCACTGGAACGTGCCAGTTTATACCGAAGCGGGTGAATACGTCCCTTAATCTTTTTTAGCCGCTCACACAGCAAACTCCCTGTATTTGATTTCGATATATAACACAGGGAGTTTTTTGATGAATATCATCAATCAACCGGCCAGATATTTGAAGGTTTCTTAGGGAACAGCGTGTTCAGGAGTCCAGCCGCTTCATCATTCCGCCAACAATCTGCGAATGCATTGTCCAATTCATCGAGCGATCGATAACCGAACAGTAACTGTAAGAAAGTCAGATCAGGGAATGCGGCGTCTCCTGAGTGACCGTGTGGTGTGGGCTCCCAGGCTGCGGTTTCTTTGAGGTGGCCGTTTTCGAAGGTCATCTTCATTCCGCGGCGGTAAAAGGTGAGTTTTAATTCTCCAGTGTGACCTGAAAATGGCGAATTGGCGAGGCGTTTTTCGAGGGCGAGTGCGATATGCTGGACGAAATCCGGAATGTCCGGCAGGCGGACAAACCAGGCATATGGTTTACGCACACGTGGTAATTTATCAGCCAGTACATCGTACACCGGATGCTGGATGCCACCCCAGAAACCGAACCCGGAGCAGGCAGGTCCATCCTCATCCCTGGCTGCGTACTGCTCACCGGTATGAATAAGGTACCGGATGACGGACGGGGTAACAACACCCCAAGATATTCCTGGTTTGACCTCGTACGCCGTTGCCGCCATGTGCGGTCCCCATATGAATGAGTTGTGCGCCAGATAACCCACTTTTTCTCCAGCAACCGTCTCGATCAGGCGTATTTCACTGCGGTTTATATTTTTTTCGCTCATACCGCTGAGTTCGTAGCGCCATATGGCCTCGTCCCTCTGGCAGCTCAGCAGGTAGCGACCGCTGGCATGCTCATACAGGTCGAGGATAAAATCGATGTCACCTTCTTCAGCAGACCGGATGATGAAAGGCTCCTGTTCGTCCTCTTTCAGTTTCGGTATCTGTGGTTGGTAGCCGATTCGACCACCCCCGAATGATATGCCCATCTCATACCCGAATTGGCGGTAGTAATATGGGATCCCGGTTATGGCCTGCAATTTCTCGCCCCGCTCCTGACTCCATTGGTGGATTACTTCGAACTGCGCTCGGATGAGTCCGCGGTTCCGATATTCCGGAGAGGTACCCACCAACTCAGGTCTCCCAACGCCGAACGGGATGCCTTCGTACGTCCACGATTGGGAGATAGTGTTGAGCGAAGAAACGATCTGCCCGGTGTTGGTATCTTCAACGATCGTAAAATCGGC
>Ga0209013_10002126_pt1 | contig 18078 bp, 17 predicted proteins | sample Cruoilmetagenom2_FD_187291 | JGI IMG/M metagenome (GOLD analysis project Ga0209013, IMG submission 187291) | Oil polluted marine microbial communities from Coal Oil Point, Santa Barbara, California, USA - Sample 2 (SPAdes) (version 2) | ecosystem: Environmental > Aquatic > Marine > Oil seeps ...
ATAAGTAAAAAGAATAGTTTATAAAAATACTTTAAATGACTGTTTCTTCTTTTAGTAATCGTCTTAATACTTTTCCTGAGCTAGTTTTTGGAAGTTCCTGAATAAATTCAATTTCACGTGGATATTTATAAGCAGACATTTTATCTCGAGACCACTCAATAATTTCCGTCTCTGAAGCTTCCATGTTCTCTTCTAATACAACAAAAGCTTTTACAGATTCTCCTCTTAATGGATCCGGTACACCTATTACAGCTACTTGGTTAATTTTTTCATGCTTAGACAACATTTTTTCTACTTCTTCCGGATAAACACTATAGCCCGAGCATTTGATCATTTCTTTAACTCTTCCTAGGAAATATAAAAAGCCATCTTCATCATACGTCCCTATATCACCAGTAATGAAATAATCACCATAGAATGATTCTAACGTCTCTTCTTCTTTTCCTTTGTAGCCTTTAAATACACTCGGACCTTTAACTAGAATCATCCCTTGCTCTCCAACTGGCATTTCTTCATCATAATTATCAAATTGAACTACTTTGATATCTGTATTAAAAGTAGGCTTTCCAACACTGCCATATTTTATTTCCTGCGGCGGTGTCATAGCATTCCCTGTATGTGTTTCACTCATTCCATAGGCAAATTCCATTAAAGGTTTCCCAGTAATTTGTTCCCAGTCATTTGAAATTTCTTGTGTTATTTGTATACCAAAACTTGTTACTATATTAATCTTCAAATGACTAAAATCAATATGATGAATCATCTCTTCTCTCATCATTTGTATATTCATTGGAGTAGTCGTATATAAAGCCGTTGCTTTATATCTATCAAATGCTTGGAGCATGCCTTTTGAATCGAAGCGTGTAAGTAACACAATTTCAGCTCCAACAACCATCGCACTAAGTAAACTTACAACTTTACCTGCAATATGGAAGATTGGCATGGCCGCAATGTACGTATCATCTTTTGTAAAGCCAAAGTTCCTTGCAACACAGGTTGCCTGAAACTCCGAGTTTGTATACGTTAACATTGCTCCTTTTGGAGAGCCTGTCGTACCTGAAGTATAAATAATCAAACTAACATCTTCAGCCATATTAATTTCTACATTATTCTCAAAGTCATATTTTTCTTCCATAAATATAGAAGACCATGGAATCGTGTCTTTAATTTCTGCTTCAACTATCCTCTCCGGAAATTCTGGATACGGAGTTTCAGGTAAGTAATCCCGGTAATTAGTGAGTATCTTATATTGCACGTTTGTTTCATCTTGGACCTTTTCATAAACTTCAAATAGATCAGGAGTGGTAATGAGCACTTTAGCGTTAAGATCGTTTAATTGGTATTTTAGTTCCCATTCTTTGAACATTGGATTACATGGCCCAGCAATAGCACCTATTTTCTGTGCTGCAAAAAAGGCAATCACGTATTGGGGACAATTTTGAAGATATAACGCTACAGTATCTCCTTTCTTCACCCCTTGATCAAAAAGAAAATTAGCCATCCGATTTATTGAATCCCACAACTCTCCATATGTTATCTCTTTACCATAGAAATTAATTGCTATTTTCCCCGAGTCTAATTTTGCATGCTGTTCAATATAAGAATGGATTGGTCGATTTTGTAGAGTTAGTTGCTGCATCCTCAATTCCTCACTTCCCCTCAAAATTTGACATTCTTTTTTCAATGAAAGCTTGCTTACCCTCTTCATAATCCATCGTATGGAATGAGGCTAAAGTAGAATAGGTCTGTACTTGGAAGGCTGCCTCTAATTCCATATTTTCACTTGTATGCATCGCTTTCTTCATTAAGCCAAGGGCACGGGTAGCACTCTTTGATAAAAGCTCTGCCAATTCTTTTACTTCCTCATTTAATGATTCCATCTCTACTTGTTTATATAATAAGCCCCATTGGGACGCTTCTTCTGCTCCGAACATTTCTCCTAAATAGAGATATCGTGCTGCACGATGATATCCAATTCTTTTTTGTAAAAGATATGTACCTGCTGAAATTCCTCTTAACACAAAAGGAAGACCAAATTTAGTATCCTTAGAGGCTATAATAAAATCAGCTGCCAAGGCAATTTCAAGTCCCGCTCCGAGAGCATATTTATGCACTTTTACAACGACAGGTTTTTCTAGATTTTTCATTGCTAAAACAACTGCTGGATATCCATCTATATACTCTGTTAACTTGTCAGTTGGATTGGGATTTCTTTCTGTTCCCATGTCTACAAGATCATCCCCGGCACAAAATGCCTTTCCATTACCCTCTATTATTACCACGCGAACTTTGTCGTCTCTTTTACTTTCTCTTAGAAAGCTAATCAAATCTGCAATCATATCATTATCTAAAGCATTTAAGGCTTTAGGACGATTTAATGTAATTCTAGCTATATTATTTTCTAATTGATAAATTACTTTATTGTCCATTTAAACCCTCCTCATATAAATGCTGTTCTAATTCTTTTCGAATTTCATTTGGTATAATCTCACTTTTGTTTTCATGTACATTATAGTTAACGTATATAGTATTTGCTTGGACAGTTAACCTATCATGCTGCCAAATCTCCTCATATAGTTCTAAACTCGAGTTGCCAATTCGCTTGATCCAACACTTAATTTCTACATTCCTACCAAAATATATTTGTTGCTTGTATTCAATAGTAGTTTTCAGAATAATCATTTTCCAGTCTTTAAAACTTAGATCTGGATTGAATAAGGAGAAGAGTTTATTTCTGCCACCCTCTAACCAAATAGGCACCGTTGTATTATTTATATGTCCTACCCCATCTGTTTCAGAAACTCTTGGTTCGATAATTGTTTGATACATGATTTTCTCTCCTTTCCTTTATAATTTACTGTTCAACATAATGCCCCAGATTCCTGCTGCAACTATGTTTTCTTCGACAATTAGGTCTATCTTTATATCATATATATATCTTTTATTACCGAAGGTTTTATTTTCCTGAATTTGATAAGCTACCGAAAGAGTCTCTCCAATCTTTACTTTCCTATGGAATTTCCACTTTTGAGCTACTACAGCAACTAAAAATTTTTCTAAGTTAAATGTCCTATTTAAAATACCTATAGCTAGCATTACAAGTTGTCGATTATCTGCAAACAGGGCTTTGTCTAAATTTCCATTACCTGATAGCGTTCGAAAAAGAACAATATCAGTTTCATATAAAGTCCTACTAATAGTCGTATTTAGTGGCCTGATAAAATTCAACTCTCAAACTCCTCATTTTTCTGAAGTAGTCAACACAGTTCCCTCCATTATAAGTTCACGCTCATTCTTATAAACAAGGAATTCCAGTTTGCTTTGCTGTTCAGAGATAACCATATTGTATTCAACGAAAATCTTATCTCCAATTGTGACACTTCTTTTATAAGTAGTGTCAAACTCATTTATAAAAGTGAATTCAGCTTCCTGCTTTTCGATTAATGCGGTGGCCAACAAAAAAACTGTATCTCCATGAAGTATGATATTTTGAAACCGTGATTTTTTCATCAACGGCTCATTAGAATGGAGGTTTAAGTCCCCTTCCCATATAATCGGCACTAGTAAATGGCTTTCTGTAATAAGTAAAGTATTTGTTTCTTTGAACATCCTATTGATAGTCATAAAAACCTTTACCGGATTTTCTTCCAAGTCTTCCTGCCTCTACCATTCGCTTCAGTAAAGGGCAGGGACGATACTTAGAATCTCCAAATCCTTCATATAAGCTTTCTAGTGCATACAGTGTTGTGTCTAAACCACATTCATCCGCTAAGCGTAATGGTCCTATGGGATGATTGGCTCCAAGCTTAAGACCGCGGTCAATTTCTTCTGGTGCAGTCCCTTCCATGACTAAGAAGGCTGCCTCATTCATCATTGGCAATAAGATACGATTCACAATAAATCCCGGAAAATCTTGGGCAATGACAGTTTCTTTGCTGATTGCTATTCCATATTCCTTAATACGTTCCAAGGTTTCTCCTGATGTTTCAATAGAAGTAATTATCTCCAACAACTTCATAATTGGTACAGGACTGAAAAAATGCATACCAATTACTTTGTCTGGACGATTAGTCACTGAACCAATAGCCGCAATGGAAAGAGAGGATGTATTACTCGCTAGTATAGCGTTTGGTTGTACTATTTGGTCCAATTGTTTAAAGACCTGTTGCTTTAATTCAATTCTCTCAGGTACCGCTTCGATTACCAAATCAACATTCTTACCATCCTGGAGATTCGTTGAATATTGAATAGAACTGTGAATTCTTTGCTCGTCCTTCGTATTATACTTTTCTCTCTTAAGCAAAGATTTAATACTTTTATCTATAAAATTTTTACCTCTTGTTAAATCTTCCGCGGTTCGATCATTTAAAATAACTTGTATTCCAGCTAAAGCAAATACTTGTGCAATTCCACTACCCATAAGGCCTGCACCCACAACCATTACTTTCTTTTCCATCATTATGGCCTCATTCCATAGATTATTCATTATTTTTGACATTTTTCACTATTACACTTGCTCCCTGTCCTCCTCCAATACATAAAGTTGCCAGACCATATTCTTTCTTTCTTCTAATTAATTCGTGGACTAATGATACTATTATTCTTGACCCCGAGCTTCCCACAGGATGACCAAGAGCGATAGCACCCCCATTAACATTTACAATTTCTTCGTTTAAATTTAAATCTTTAATTACCGCTAACGCCTGAGCTGCAAATGCCTCGTTCAATTCAATCAAATCTATATCATCTATTGTTAAATTTGCTTTTTTAAGGGCTAATTTCGTTGCAGGCACTGGTCCAATCCCCATTACGCTTGGATCTACTCCAGCTGAAGCAACAGAAATAATTTCAGCTAGAGGAGTTAAATTATATTCTTTAGCCATACTTTCAGATGCAATAAGTAAAATAGAAGCTCCATCATTTAATCCCGAAGAACTACCGGCAGTAACAGTTCCATTATCTTTAAAAGCAGCTGATAAGTTTTCTAACGCCTCTAATGTTATAGTCCGTGGGTGTTCATCAATTTGAAAGGTTTGTTTTTTTGTTACTATTGGAACTATTTCTTTTTCAAACACGCCATTTTGTATAGCAGTTGCTGCATTTATCTGACTTTGTAAAGCGAACCTATCTTGTTCTTTTCGTGAAATATCATATTGCTCCGCTACATTCTCTGCAGTTATTCCCATATGATAATTCTCTTTCGAACAAACCAAACCATCATAGAGCAAACTATCTTCTAATTGAATGGTTCCCAACTTTTTACCCCATCGACTATCTAAAGAAATATAAGGAACATTACTCATACTTTCAGTTCCACCAGCTAAAATTAGGCTTGCTTCTCCTGCTTTAATTTGCTGATAAGCAAGTGAAACAGAACGCATACCAGAAGCACATTGTTTGTTTATCGTCATTGCAGGAATTGAAGTAGGCAAACCTCCCTTTAAAGCAGCCTGTCTAGCTGGGTTAGCTTTCCCTCCCGCTTGATAAACGTTACCGATAATTACTTCATCTATTTTCTCTAGGGGTACTGTCAACCCTTTAACTGTTGCTTTAATGACTTCTGCACTTAAATCGGAAGAACTAAACTGTTTCAGGCTTCCCCCGAAACGACCTACTGCTGTTCTTAATGCTGATACGATAAATACTTTCTCCATAAGATCACCTCAATTGTTCTTCTATTAAACTAGTAATTACGTGAATATGGTAAATAATACTACTGCCAAGGCGGTCGCACACATAGTAAGTACTACAGCCATTAAGGCGACAGCAGGATATGCCCTCTTAAACGTTTCATGACTGATGTTACGGATAGTCGTAACGATATAACCATTATGTGGTAGAGAGGCTAAACCATCTGAAGACATTACAGATACACGGTGTAATGCACCAGGATCTATGCCCATATTTAGATAAATTGGTGATAATATCGGAAGCGAAATTCCTAATCCTCCTGAAGCAGATCCAGTTAAACCTGCAATTAAGTTAATACAGATTGCCATACTTAATAGTGGAGGCCCCGGAATTTCTAATACTGTTTCTACAATTTGCGTAAAACCACTAGTTAAAGCAGCTACCTTACCGAAAGCTATTACAGCACTAGTGTTACAAATAGCAACAATTGCATCATTCGAACCCTTACCAAGTACATCCCAAAACCCATTTATGAATTTGAACATTGTTAAACAAGCTACGACGATTGCCCCTAATAGAGCCAATATTGCTGCAGTATTCGCTTCAAACAACTGTGAATACGTAACCATTCCAGCCACTACAATAACAACTGGAAGCAGTGCAAGAAAGATATTAGGTAATTTCTTTTTATTTTCTTTATCTGTCTCTATATCTGAATCATATTTCTCGAATTTTTCTCCTCTATTGACTGCTTTTCTAATAAGTAAATGAAGGAAGAAAGTTCCCAGTATAAAATTAAAAAGAGAAGCAATCATACCAATCCAAAAACCTGAGTAAGGTGTGGTACCAAAAAATTCTGTCGGCATTATATTTTGAATTTCAGGAGATCCTGGTAAAAACATGGTAAAGGTAACAGATCCAAAAACTAATGCAGCAGGTATAAAGCGACGTGGTAAATCTGCATTTCTAAATAGTGATACTGCAAGCGGATATACAGCAAATCCTACAACGAATAAGGATACTCCACCGTAAGTCATAATCGCACAAGCCAAAACAACCGCCATTACCGCTCCTTTTGGACCAATAATTTTCATAACCCATTCTGCAATTGCTTCCGCCGCTCCGGTTTCAGCCATTACCTTACCAAAAATTGCCCCTAATAAGAATAATAAGAAATAAGTAGCAAAATACCCTGTAAACCCTTGCATATAAGTTCCCGTCATTGCTTCAATAATGTCCTGACCAGATGTTAATGCAACAAAGGCACTTGCAACTACAGCACTGATAATAATATTTATCCCTTTAACTGTCATATAAATTAATATTGCCAAACCTATTAACAACATAAAAACACTCATCTTACATCCCCCTTACAAGATTGATAATATCCACTACTCATTTACTTTGTTAAATACTGGCTTTCTCTTCTCAATAAATGCATTAATTCCCTCAAATGCATCCTGGTGTTGAAAGATTTCACAAAAAAGTACTGTTTCTTTTACTATACCTTCATCAAAGGAATGCTCGTACCCATATTGCATGGCTTCTTTTATACTATTAATAGAATTCAAGGACTTCTTAGAAAGCTTAGTTGCCCATTCTTTGGCTAGACTTAACCCTTCCCCGGTTTTTGTTACTTTGTTTACTAAACTGATTGAGAGTGCTTGTGTAGCATCGATGCTCTCCCCAAAAAACATTAATTCTTTCGCATTTGATATACCTACTAGCTTTGGTAATCTCTGTGTTCCGCCTCCTCCTGGAAAAATACCAAGATTGATTTCAGGTAACCCAATCTTCGCATGCTCTTCTGCAATACGTAGATCGCAGCTAAGTGCCAGCTCACAGCCGCCACCTAGTGTAAGTCCATTCAACATAGCTATAGTTGGTTTTCTAAGTTTTTCAATATAATTAAAAAGTTGATGATTTAACTCCACATGCTGCACCATATCTTCTCGACCTAGCCAAGTTGGAAATTCTTTAATATCTGCACCTGCCATAAATACTTTCTCTCCAGCACCAGTTAAAATAACTGCACTAACGAGTGAATCTTCTTCAATTCTTTTAAATGCACTCATTAAACCTAGAACAACTTGCTCACTTAGTACATTTACAGGAGGATTTTCAATTGTAATAATCGCTACTCTTCCTTCTATTTTAACCTTAACTACTTCACTCACTTCATCCACCCTCTTCTTTAGACTGAGTATCCTTAAGCCACAATTACTTTCAAATTATAAAAATCAACATTAATTTTTTACTATAAACCACTTTATGTATACGTATACATATTTATGATTACGCTTTCAAAAACTAATATACTTTGAATAGCTTTGTATTGTCAACATTTTCTGAATACTTATTTTTAAAGATTCATATAGCTTGTATTGATATTGTCAAATATATATACTTTAAACGTGCTGTAATGGTTGAAGAAGAAAGACAAGTAGATTTTGGAGGTTGCTCAATTTGGTATCATCAAAAGACGTAGCAAAACTAGCTGGAGTTTCTCAAGCAACTGTTTCACGCGTATTAAATACTCCTGAACTAGTAAAAAAAAACACCCTTGAAAAAGTAATGAATGCAATTAATGATTTAAGTTATATTCCCAATGCCCATGCTCGTTCTCTTGTTCAAAATAAAACTGGAACTATTGCTCTTTTATCGGGTCCGCTCCATAATCCATTTTTTGTAGATACTACTACTGCAATCGTTAATTATGCGAGTGAAATGGATTATAGAATACAGGTGCAATTCGTAAATGACAAAAAATTAAGTGAAGCTTATACTACGGCATTCGAACAGAAGGTTGACGGAATTATTTTATCTTGTATTTTGAATGATGATCCTATTTTTGAAAAGCTAACAAGAATGCAAATTCCATTTATAACATATAATAGAAAACACCAAAATAATGAATACTTTGTTGAAATAGATAATTATGAGGCCGGTTACCTTTCAGCTAAACATATGATTGAACAAGGTCATAAGTATATTGCTTGGGTCGGTGGTCCGTTAAATGTTAGTACATTCAACAATCGATATTTAGGATTCATACAAGCAATTCAAGATTTTCAAATTCACTTACCGGAAGAGTATAAAATTATCACGGATACAACAAAACAAAGTATTTCAGAGTCCTTTTACAAGCTTATGCATTTACAACAACGTCCAACTGCCATTTGTGCGGGATCTGATTCACTTGCACTGAATCTAATTGACGATGCAACTTTGGAAAATTTGTTAGTACCCGAAGATTTAAGTATCATTGGCATTGATAACGTAAATCTTAGTCAACATAGCTTGATTAACTTAACTACTATTGGAAGTACTTCCGGAAAAAATTTAGGCTACCTTGCAATTGAGAAATTAATTGATATGATTAAAAATAAAAATAATAGTTGCGTGAAAATTACAGAACCTGTTAGACTATTCGAAAGAAGTACAACTCGAAAAATTTAAACCCAAACTTTACACAGTTTGGGTTTATACTTCAAATTATATGAATACGTATACATTTATAGTTAATTTAGATTTTTAGTTTTCACTTAGCGATTTTATCTAATTTGAGTAAGTATAATTCGAAAGGATGATTCGATGAAAAAACAATATTACGTGAATGGTGACTGGAAATCTGCAAGCAAATATGCAGAACTCCTTTCTCCCCATTCAAAAGAGGTTATTGCACAAATTCCACAAGCATCTCATGAGGAAGTAGAAGCAGCAATTGATGTTGCATATGAGGCTAGAAAACAGATGGCTGCATTAACTGCCTATGAGCGAGCTGCTATATTAGAACATATCACTCAGCTATTTATCGATAACCGTCAGAAGGCGGCAGACATTATTTCTTTAGAGGCAGCAAAACCGATTAAATATGCGTTAGGTGAAATAGATCGGACGATTGAAACATATAAATTCGCTGCAGAAGAAGCAAAAAGACTAACAGGTGAAATGATACCAATGGATGCTGCAAAAAATGGAGCCAACCGTTTTGGTTATACAATCGAGCAACCAATCGGTGTTGTTGGAGCTATTACGCCGTTTAATTTCCCACAAAACTTAGTAGCACATAAAGTGGGTCCTGCAATTGCTGCTGGTAACACAATTGTCTTGAAACCAGCATCACAGACTCCCCTTTCTGCACTATTTTTAGCAGAGTTAATCGACCAAACTGCTTTGCCTAAAGGAGTCTTCAATGTATTAACAGGTAGCGGTAAAACGGTTGGTGATGCACTTGTTCAAAGCGATAAAGTAAAAATGATTACCTTTACTGGTAGTCCAGCTGTCGGAAAAGGTATTCGGGATAAGGCTGGCTTAAAAAAAATAGCCTTAGAATTAGGCTCTAATGCCGGACTGATAATCGATAAAAACGTAGATCTTTCTCAAATTGTCCCCAAATGTGTAATGGGTGCATTCTCCAACCAAGGACAGGTATGCATTTCGCTACAACGCACTTATGTAATGAATGAAGTATATGATGAATTTCTCGAACAATTTTCTACTTTAACGAAACAGCTTGTTATTGGTAAGCCAGAGGATAAGGCTACAGATATCTCCGCGATGATTAATCAGAGCGAACAAGATCGTGCATTAAATTGGGTTCAAGAAGCAGTTGAACAAGGTTCGGAAATTATTTCTGGTGGAACCATAGAAAATGGTGTCTTCTTGCCTACAATTTTAACGAATGTATCTTCTAATTCTAAGGTATCTTGTCAGGAAGTTTTCGCACCGATTGTTGTAGTGAACCGTATCTCTTCAATAGAAGAAGGTATTGATGCCATCAACAATTCGGATTTCGGTCTACAGGCAGGTATTTTCACAAACGACATACAAACCGCATTTAAAGCTTCCAAAGAATTAGAGGTTGGCGGGGTCATGATTAACGACATCCCCACCTATCGTATTGATCAAATGCCATACGGTGGAGTAAAAGAGAGTGGTACAGGAAAAGAAGGATTAAAATATGCTATTCATGAAATGACGGAGACAAAACTTGTCGTATGGAACCAGCAATAATAAGGAGTGTCACATATGTCTGAAAAAATTACATTACCACCTATAAGCTATACTGGTTGGGGCTCCCTTTCCCACTTATTAGAAGAAGTCGAACGCCTTAATGCGAAAAAAATTCTAGTAATTACAGATCCGTTCTTAAAGGATATAGGTATAACCAATAAAGTAGTCGATCCACTTGTAGAATCAGGTTATTCAACAGAGATTTATACAGATGTTGTTCCAGAACCACCTTTAGCAATCGGCGAAAAACTAGTCGCTTATACGCGTAAAAATGCATTCGATTTAGTTATTGGTTTAGGCGGCGGTAGTGCACTAGACCTTTCTAAACTTGCTGGAGTTCTCGCTTCGAATGAAGGGAAAGTGGCAGATTATTTAAATTTAACCGGCACGAAGAAGGTTACTAAAAAGGGTATTCCTACTATACTAATCCCAACAACTTCTGGAACTGGATCAGAAGTGACGAATATCTCGGTTCTTTCACTTGAAACTACTAAAGATGTTATAACACATGATTATTTATTGGCAGACGTTGCAATCGTAGACCCTGCCTTAACCATTTCATTACCACCAAAAGTAACTGCTGCAACTGGAGTTGATGCTCTTACTCATGCAATAGAATCATATATTTCAAAAAATGCTACACCAGTTTCTGATGCATTAGCGTTACAGGCAATTCGGTTGATCAGTAATTCTATCCGGCAAGCAGTTTTCAACGGAGAAGACAAACAGGCTCGAACAGATATGAGTTATGGTAGCTATTTAGCTGGTCTAGCATTTTTCAACGCAGGAGTTGCTGGAGTTCATGCATTAGCTTATCCACTTGGAGGTCAATTTCATATTGCTCACGGCGACTCCAATGCAGTTTTACTACCATATGTAATGGGATATATCCGCCCAAGTTGCGAAAAACGAATGAAAGATATTTATGTTGCGATGGGCTTTAGCTCTGCGAATCTTTCACAAAAAGAAGCATCATACAAATGCGTTGCTGAACTAAAACGTTTGGTAGAAGACGTCAATATTCCTTCGACGTTGAAAGGATTCAACATTACTGTGGACGTGCTGGATAGCTTAACAACGGATGCTCTTGGGCAGAAGCGGATTCTCACACGTAGTCCAATGCCATTATTGAAAGAAGATATCTATACCATCTACAAAGCCGCATATGATGGCGTTATTATTGAAAAGTAAGCACTGGAGCCCATTGAGGCTCCTTTTTCTTTGCCCATACATAGCACTCTACCTATTTCTGAATTATTAGTGTATAGAAAACCTATTAAGTATCTTGGGTTTGAGACGATAGTAGAATTGTATATCAATTATTTATCATTAGGAGTGTCTTTATGAAAAAAAATATTATGATTATATTAATATTCATGTCTTTACTACTTATTACGGGATGCACTGAAAAGGAACCCTCTACCGAATCCCATCCATTAAAAGTTGGTATTATGCTTTCCGATGCCGGTCTTGGAGATCAATCATTTTCTGATTTAGGATTTGCTGGCTTAGAAAAAGCACGGGATGAGTTAAACATTTCATTTGATTATCGAGAAATTCAAGAAACAGATACATATGCAAATGGCTTAGAGGAGCTAGTAAAGTCTGAGAATGACTTAATAATCGGACTGGGCTTCTCTATCCAAGAAGACCTTGAAACGATTGCAAAGAAATATCCAGAAAAATCGTTTTTACTGATAGACGCTCAATCGGAGTTAGCCAATGTAAACAACGTAACATTTAAAGAAGAGGAAGCTTCGTTTTTATTAGGAGCAATTGCCGGTATGAAAACAACAAGTAACGTTGTTGGATTTGTTGGAGGTGAGGATGTTCCGCTGATTCATAAATTTGAAAAGGGATTTAAAGCTGGTGTAAAATCTGAAAATCCAGAGGCAGTAGTGTTATCCGAATATGCAAATGACTTCGGCAATGATAAATTGGGTGAAAGTATTGCTAAAGAAATGATTTCAGTCAAAGCAGACTTTATCTACCCTGCTGCAGGCTTCACAGGAGTTGGCGTTTTCAAGGAATCTCAACGCTCAGGCATCTATACATTTGGTGTAGATAGTGATCAGTTCTATTTGGCGGAAAAGTCGATAGTCTCTTCCATGTTAAAACAAGTTGACGTCGCCATTTTCAATACCATACAAGAGCTAGTAGAAAACGGTGAAATATCTGAAAAAGATCAAGTATTAGGCATAAAAGAAAATGGTGTGAGTATTGCACCTATCCGTATAATTGAGCTCTCTCCTGCCGAACAAAATCGCTTAGAGAAGCTTCAAGAAGATATCTCAAGTGGTTCCATCACTATACTACAATAGAAATTAGGTGACTATAATATGAAGCTTAAACAGAAGATATTAATGATATCTATTATCCCATTGCTACTATCTGCCTGTATTATAGGCTATAACATAATACAACTATCGGCATTAAAATCATCTACAGAAGAAATTGTAGAAGCTTTAGTAAAAGTAGAAGAGTTAAATAGTTCAGCAAAAAGCTTACAAAAATCATTAAGTGTATACTCCCTTAACATATCAGAAAGTAATAAAAACGATATAGAGATAGACTTAGCATCTACTCAATCTATTAACGATGAGCTATCCTCTTCCTTAACAACTACAGAACAGAAACAACTGAATACTAGTATATCTAAAAAGTATGAAGAAATACTGAGTTATTCCAATCAAGCAATTACAGAGCAAAACCTTGCCGAGATTAAAAGACAATCAGCACGTACAAAAGGATTAATCAATGATGTGATTCAGTTAAAACGAAATATTACTACTGAATATTCGATTATGCAAAGTAATTTGCAAAACAAAATTGATGGCATTATTTCTATTTCAATTATCTTAGTAGTTCTTTTATTAGTTTGTAGTATAGCATTGGTGATTTTCTTTACAAACAGAATCGTTCGACCAATCCGTGAAATTACTAAAAATGCCGAGGAAATTGCGAATGGCAACTTGGCTGTCGATATTGTACAGGTAAAAACTCGTGATGAAGTAGCGACATTACAGAAATCCTTTGAACAAATGACATTAAATTTGAGAGAAGTTATTACTCATGTCTCTGATAGTTCTAATCAGGTAGCTGCTTCTGCAGAAGAATTAATGGCAAGTGCAGATGAAACGATGAAGGGTACTGAGTTAATCTCTTCTTCTATTCAACAGGTCTCTGATGGAGCAGAGCACCAAACAAATATGGCAAAAGAATCAGCTCGCTCCGCTGAAGAAACCTCGAATGCAATTACTCAAATTGCTGAAAAAGCAAAAGAGACAATGGAAATAACAATTGCAACAAATGAGAAAACGATGCAAGGATCTGCATTTGTTCAAGATACAGTAGCGCAAATGAGTCTCATAAATGACGCTGTATTAGAAACAGATCAGGCACTTGTTACGCTCAATGAGCGCTCTAAAGAGATTGTTCACATCCTTAAACTAATCACGGACATTGCAGACCAAACAAATCTACTTGCCCTAAATGCAGCCATTGAAGCAGCACGTGCTGGTGAAGCAGGTAAAGGATTTGCGGTAGTTGCAGATGAAGTTCGAAAACTGTCAGAACAAACTAGAAAATCTGTCTCTGACATCTCCGAAATTGCGACTGAAATTGAAAAGGATACGAAGAAAACAGTTACTTCTATTAATGGTGTAAAGGAAAAAGTGGACTCAGGACTTACAATTGCTCACCACACAGAAGTAACTTTCCAGGATATCCTGACATCAGTAGAACAAGTAAAAGAACAAGTAGGAGATATATCTTCTATAACAAATAACATTCATATCATTGTAAAAGATGTTGCAAGCCATGCTAATAATATGTCAAATGTAGCAAGCGAGACATTTGATAGTTCATCTTCTGTCGCTGCAGCTTCTGAAGAACAGTTAGCTTCCATGGAAGAAGTAACAGCCGCTGCCGTGTCTCTTGCCAACCTTGCCGAAGATTTACAAATCAGGGTTTCCAAATTTAATATTTAATACAACCAAAAATCCCAGTGTATAAGTTAACATACACTGGGATTTTTGGTTGTTAAATTATTAATACTGAAATTTTACAGTAACGGTTGCACTTACAGAGATTTCTCCTTGCTCAATAGGTGTTCCCATCTGCGAACTAGCCATCGATAACGTTTTATAACGTTCCGGTAAATTTTGTTGATGCTCCTCCACGATAGAAATTGGTTGCGGGAATAATGCAATCTTCATCGTCTGAGCTATTGTCTGGGCATTAATTTGGGCATTTTGAAGCGCTAGCTGAAGTGCTTGTTGATATACAATTTCTGGATTGTCTAACCCAAACTGAATAGAAGATACACTATTCGCACCACTCGCCACCGCAGTATCGATCACTAGCCCTGCTTTTTCAATATCTACTATTTTCACTGTAATAGCATTCGTCACCTCATATCCTCTGAATACCTGTTTTCCCTCTATAAAATCATATTGCGGAAAGATATTAAAAGCTGCTGTCTGTATGTTTTCCCTTGGAATGTTTAGCGCCAATAAGGATAGTATTACCTCATTCATTACTTGGGCATTTTCTGCCTGGGTTTGTTGTACCTCATTCCCTTCAGTCCTAACTTCTATTTGGAGCTGAGCATAGTTTGGTGCAACCTCTATAATCCCACTACCAGTTACGGTGATTATTCTCACCATAGGAACTGAAAGTGATGGAATACCTGAATACAACATGGAATTACCACCTTTTTATATGTATATTTCAATACAGGCTAATTCATCACATAAAACAATAACATTCATAAAATAAGACATAATGACTTTCTGTGTAAAGGAGTATGCATAAGTGAAAGAATCGAAGGTCCATTTAGTTTCTACTGCCTTGGCAAAGAATAATAGCCAAAAACATTTTTATACCAATTACAATGCAGAATTTCTAGAAGAGCAAACAACCGTGAATCATCTTTTAATGAGAACTATTTCTCAGTTGGACCAATCGAGTAAAACGATTTTAAGTGAATTACGAGATCAAAGCATAATCCTTAATAAATTAAACAATAATCACAGATATGATTATGGTAATATCAAAAAAATACTATACAATTTTGCTCAAACCTCTAAAGAATCCAAGTCCTATTTACAAAAATTGGGGCAATCACTTCAAGTAGTCAATGTACTTTTAGATAACCAATCTGAGTTTAACGAGGTAACTAACAACCGAACGGAAAAATTAGAGAAGGCATTAACAAAAATACAAGGAAGTGTGAATAGGCAACGAAATTTCCTCAATAATTTTTCCATTCAACAAAACAGTTCTTTCGAAAATATCAAAGGTCGATTAGATCAACATGGACAACAATTTGATACGCAAAAGGAAATTATTCAAAATGTGCTAGAAGAACAAAAGCGATTTTTTACTATAGTATCTCAAAACTTGGAAGAACAGAACCTTTTGCATAAAATATATTCCGATAAAGAAGATCAGTTAATAACTCCAATTCATCAGGAAGAAATGTTAATTCAATTAAAAGACCAATTTAATAAACAAAAAAAGATCCTTATTGATTTGTCAGAAATTCAAAGTAATCAGTTTCATTTACTCGTAAATCAATTTAAAGAGCAAAATCATTTCAACAACCAAATGAGTGAAAAACAGGAGCTTTCTGAGGAAATGGATGAATTAATATTCGAGGAAATCAAACTTCAAACAACCCAGCAAGATGACATATACAATTATTTACAAGATAGCTTAAATAGACAACAAGGTTTTTTACTTCAATTATCAGACAATCAAAATCGCCAGTTGGAAAAAATTAAGGTAAACCTAGAGAATATTAAAGAAGTAGATGCTCAACAGAGTGAAGCCTTATCGGAAGTAAGAGAATCCATAGAAACATTAATAAATATCAGAGGAAACTTAGGGACATTATTGTCAAAGCTTCCACCCGACTATCCTCTTAAACAAATTGTTGTAGGGGGTGTATCAATCGCAGTAGAAAAACTAGTTTTAGTCAACCAAAAGACTGGTATTGCATTCTTTTCAAACGGCATGCAAACTATCTCTTTTGATGTTGAAAAAATAGAAGCTATTCATTGGGATTAAAAAATTTAAGATTATAAATGGTTGGGTGTGACTTTGGTCGCTTCCAACCTTTTTTTGTCTCCGCTAACTCTATAAATCACCAAACTATTTTACAAAATCAGGATACAAACCTATCTCCATAGTTTCAAATTTAATATAGTATAATATCTCCTCGAGTTTGAGGAGAATCTTGTCGAGGAGGTGAATATACATGAACCAAAGAAGAGAAGGTATCTGTGGACTATTAGCAACACTTCCCCCAAATCAACGGGTAAATGAGATTGTAGTAGATGGTTTCAGTGAATCCGTCTTTCGTTTTGTGAACTTTGAAGAAGAAACGCATCTTGCTTACTTTAGAGAAGAAGATGGCGGGTTGGTAGTTGCAGATTGTCGTAGAATTTCCTTAATTGATTTCCCAGCTTAATTTTAACATTTGGTTGAATTTAAAAGTTTTGGGCCCTAACATCAAATAATTGTGGGACAACAATACAGGCTTTATGGTACGAAAAGAATTTCAAAATAAGCAACGTAAATGTTTAAAAAGCAAGAGACCCAGTGAATCTAATTCACCAGGTCTCTCTATCTAATCTCGATACTTAGTTTAATATTTTAACCTTCACTGTTTTGCGTCCCCAATTGAGTGCTTCTTGTTTTGTTGGGATGAAGATATCTATTTTATTTCCTTTTATGGCACCGCCAGTATCTCCAGCAATTGCTTCACCATAACCCTCTACCCATACTCGCGAACCTAATGGAATTACATTTGGATCAACCGAAATGACTTTTTGGTTTGGATTTTCTTTTAAGTTAATGCCAGTAGCTGTAATTCCCGAACAACCGGCGCACGACGCTGTATAAGCTGTGGAAGTCATTGTTAACTCTTTCTCAACAGAAGCCGCTGGTTTTGCCTCTGAAGTTGGAGCATTAGAAGTTGTTGTCGTAGTTGTCGTAGCTGCACTTACCTTAGGCGTGATAACTTTTGATCCTTCTAATACTAATTTATCTCCAGGTATGATTAAATCACTAGTTAGGTGATTGTTTGTCATTAATTGTTCTACAGTCATATTATATTTTTCAGCAATATTAAATAATGTATCTCCTGAAACAACAGTATAAGTTTGTACAGCTTCCTCCACTTTTAATTGTTGAGCCGGATATATAACTGTTGAATTGAGATCGTTCCATGTTTGTAAATCTTGCACACTTACATTCTCTGCACGAGAAATAGACCAAAGTGTTTCACCTTTTTCTACCGTATGAACGCTTGACGCAGACGCTTGCCCTGCCGCTCCTACTGATAGTGTTACAATTGCGGTTAGTGCAATAATGTGTTTTTTCATAAAATGAATTTCCTCCTTTTCACTAACGAGATTCATCATA
>Ga0209013_10002127_pt1 | contig 18070 bp, 19 predicted proteins | sample Cruoilmetagenom2_FD_187291 | JGI IMG/M metagenome (GOLD analysis project Ga0209013, IMG submission 187291) | Oil polluted marine microbial communities from Coal Oil Point, Santa Barbara, California, USA - Sample 2 (SPAdes) (version 2) | ecosystem: Environmental > Aquatic > Marine > Oil seeps ...
TGGCGACTTCCCGGAAAAGGGCATGGACGACCCGTCCAGTTTCCTGATACCGGCCGGTGCCATCCTCAATCGTGATTTGTCGACTATCCACGATGTGGACATGAATGCCGCTGATGAAATCCAGGAATACATATCGCACTCCTGGTATGACTATGACGGTGGCAAGAACAATGGGCTGCATCCCTATGACGGTGAGACCAATCTCAATTACAGCGGCCCCAAACCCCCGTACGAGCAGCTGGATGTGGAGCAGTCCTATTCCTGGCTGAAGTCACCGCGCTGGAAGGGCAACGCCATGGAGGTCGGTCCGCTGGCGCGGGTATTGATGCTTTATGCCAGTGGTAATGAACAGGCAAAGGAACTGGTCGGCATGACGCTGAGTACGCTGGACATTCCGGTGGATGCCCTGTTTTCTACCCTGGGCCGGACCGCGGCGCGTGGTCTGGAAACCAAGATTATTGCTGACATGATGCAGACCTGGCACAACAATCTGGTGGCCAATATCAAGGCTGGTGATACCAAGACACATAATGAAAAACTCTGGGAACCCTCGACGTGGCCGAAGCAGGCTCGGGGTGTGGGTTTCATGGAGGCACCGCGCGGTGGGCTGGCACACTGGATCGTGATCGAGGACGAAACCATCAAGAATTACCAGGCCGTGGTACCCAGTACCTGGAATGCCGGGCCACGCGACCAGAACGGACAGCCGGGTGCCTACGAGGCGGCCTTGCAGGACAATCATACCCTGCATGACCCGAAGCAGCCGATCGAGATTCTGCGCACCATCCACAGTTTTGATCCCTGTATTGCCTGTGCAGTGCACGTGACCGATCCGGATGGCGAAGAGTTGATCAAGGTGAAGGTGCGATAGTGTCCGTCCATAAACACCATAATTTCTCTCGCAAAGGCGCAAAGACGCCAAGAAAAAATCTAATATGCCTTTAGATCAGTACGGTTTTAACTTTGCGATCTTTGCGTCTTGGCGAGAGTTATTTTTTATGGATGGTCACTAGAAATCCCTGTCATTCCTATAGTTACTTAAATTCAAAGAGACTGGAGTAGATGATATGCAATTGAGATCCCTGTCAACGGTACTGCTGGCGTTAATCACCCTGCTGCTTTCCCCGTTTGCCCTGGCGCATACCGGTGCCGGTCATGCTGCCGGCCTGGCTGATGGCTTCATGCACCCGGTGACCGGTATGGATCACTTGCTGATTGCCGTTGCCGCCGGTTTCTGGGCAGCGCGGTCCGGTAATCACGGGGTAGCGGATGTGGGGTACTTCATGTCACTGTTGCTGGGCGGCATGCTGCTGGGTGCTGTCTGTCTGGCATTCCCGCAACTGCAATTGTCGACCATTCTGGTTTTGATGTTGACGGTGGCGTTTATTGCGCTGAGTATTGCGGCACCACAGCATTTTGCCTACGTATTCTTTGGTGCTTTCGCGGTATATCATGGCGTTGTCCACATGCTGGAGATGCCGGCACCGGTTACGGCTATGGGTTATATGACGGGTCTGTTCTTTTCAACCGGGCTGTTGCTGATGCTCGGCCTCATCCTGCGGCAGGTGGTGGCGACCCGCAAGGCGCATTCAAAGACAACATCGTAACAGGCCTGAGCCTGTGAGGAATTTATTATGAGCGACAATGCATGTAGCAATATGGCCGTCAGCGCGGCGGTCATCAAGACTTCTCCCCTCGGCGATGAGCTCAGTGATGCACAGTGTGAGTTGCTGGCCAGTGTGATGACTGCCTGTGGTATCAAGGACCGTGATTTCCTGATTGAAGAGGGCCACAAGGATGATTCCCTGCATGTGCTGACCAAGGGCAACATGGAGGTCGTGTCACAGACCGCCGGTGGTGAACAGGTGGGTCTGCATATTCTCCGTGAGGGTGACATTCTTGGGGAACTGGGTTTTCTGGACGGCGTAGAGCATTCCGCCGGTATCCGGGCAATGGGTAACTGCGAGCTGCTACGGCTCGACCGGGACAGTTTCGAGAGTCTTCTGGATAAGGATCCGGAAGTCGTTTACAAGGTCATGCGGGCTATTGTCCGCACGGTACATCGCATACTGCGGAACATGAATTTTCAGCAGGTCGAACTGACCAATTACATCGCCAAGGAGCATGGGCGTTACTAGCTGATAAAGACAAATACTTTGGCCACGGAAGCACACGGAAAAACACGGAAATAATTCATTAAGGCATTTTTTCTTCTGTGTAATTCCGTGTGCTTCCGTGGCAAGATTTTTAGTAAGTGCCATTCATATCTGTAATCACTTTTTCATCCAACATTCCATATGCTTAATATCGAACAACCTGCCCGGCAAACCGGGATTGCCATTCTGAACCTTGGTTTCCGGCCGTTCTTTAGCGGTGCCGGCTTGTTCGCGGTCGTGCTGATGCTGGCCTGGATGGGCCTGTACAGCCTTGGCTGGCAGTGGCAGATGGCACTGCCGGCAGTGACCTGGCATGCCCATGAAATGGTGTTCGGTTATGGCATGGCCGTCATCGCCGGCTTCCTGTTGACGGCCGTCAAGAACTGGACCGGGGTACAGACACTGCACGGAATCCCCCTGTTGCTGCTGTTCCTGCTCTGGCTCACTGCACGTTTACTGCTGCTGGCAGGGGGCGATGGAGTGCTGGTATGGGCCGCGCTGGCCGATGGTCTGTTCAATGTCCTGCTGGTGCTTGCGCTTGCCTGGCCCGTCTTCAAGGTGCGGCAGTTCAAGCAGTTCGGTATTGTGTCAAAAATCCTGTTACTGACATTGGCCAACCTGCTGTTTTATGCCGGTGTGCTGGAGATTTACCCCTGGGGTATCCAGGCCGGTCTGTACTCGGGTGTGTACCTGGTGATGGCGCTGATTTTTGTAATGTCGCGCCGGGTATTGCCGTTCTTCATCGAACGCGGGGTCCCCCAGGACGTCACGCTGACCAATCGTGCCTGGCTGGATGGGGCCAGTCTGCTGCTGTTTGTCGGTTTCTGGATTGCCGACATCGCTGCACCGGATTCACTGCCGGTGGCCGTGCTGGCCGGGCTGCTGTGTGTGCTGTATGCCATCAGACTGGTGGACTGGTATACGCCCGGAATCTGGGGGCAGCCGTTGCTGTGGGTGTTGTACCTTGCCTATGTGGCGATCGTCATCGGCTTCGCACTCAAGCTGTCGGTGTACGTGTTTGGTATCCCGCCGTTTCTGCCCCTGCATGCCTTTACCTATGGTGGCATCGGTCTGTTTACCCTCGGTATGATGGCACGTGTGACACTTGGACATACCGGCAGAAATATCCTTGAGCCACCGGCCGCGGTGTCATGGATGTTCGGGCTGGTGGTCGTCGGCAGCATCGTCCGGGTCATGTTGCCGTTGCTTGACGCTGGCCGCTACACCCTGTGGATGGGTCTGTCACAGTTACTGTGGATCTTCGCATTCGCCCTGTTCCTGGCAACCTTTTTGCGCATGCTGTACCAGCCGCGCACCGACGGCCAGCCGGGATGACTAAAAAAAGGTGCCTGAAATAAATGGCATTTACTTAATTTTTTTGCCACGGAAGCACACGGAATGACACGGAAGAAAAAAATCCTTTAATAGACTTATTTCCGTGTTTTTCCGTGTGCTTCCGTGGCTATTTGGGTGTTTTCATTGATGACATCATGGTCATCGCTGTCTTCAATGTCTTCATCTTCCCAGCTGTATTTCTTTTCCGGTGGACGCGGGTCATGGTCACGAAACAGGAATGCCGCCAGCACACCGCAAACAGCACCAAAGAAATGACTTTCGTAGGAGATGCCCGGTTCCTGCGGGAAGATGGTCCACACCATACCGCCATAGAGAAAAAACACGATCAGCGACAGTGCGATGGACAGCCGGTCTCCACGCAGGATACCGGTAGTAAAAATAAAAAACATCATGCCATGCGTCAGGCCACTGGCTCCGAAATGGTAGCTGTGCCGTGCAAACAGCCAGACGCCGATACCGGACCCGATGTACACCAGCACCAGCACGGGCCGTGCCGCGCGCGGGTAGCCATACAGCAGGGCGGTACCGAGCAGCAGCAGTGCAAAACTGTTGGATGCCAGATGGTTCCAGGAGCCGTGAAGCAGGGGCGCGAACAGGATGCCCCACAGACCGTGTAATTCACCCGGATAGACACCGAGCCGGTACAGATTCATTCCAAGGCCGCGGTCGACAAATTCGATTATCCACAACAGCGCAACGAAGGTGACGGCAAGGCGTGCAGAATGCTTCAGTCGGTTGTTCACCCGGATATTGTTACACAGATGCTGCTGCGCGATAGATATGGATGAATAGCCGGTTTTTCTTGGCATTTATTAATACATATCAATGCATATATAGCTGATCGTGACTATGATAATAGTGTCTTTTGGATAAGACCTGAATCAGGAGGTGCTATCATGGCTACCAAACTTGCCGAGGTTACTTTCCATATTGATGAAGACACATCACATGACGAGCGTGAGCAGTTTCGCGATACACTGCTGGCAATGAATGGCGTGATGGCCGCAGCGTATCACGATGAGAAGCCGCACTTGATGCTGATTGAGTACGACCCGGATGCTATCCATTCCATCGAGTTCGTGAATGCAGCCAGGGACCGTGGGCTCCATGCCGAATTAATCGGCATGTAGGTTACCCGGTAACCGGGAAGGGCCGGGGTCAGTACAGAAAGTCTTTATCGTATGCAGGGCATACGCCCTGTGAAAGAGCAGGGCGTAGCCCGTTGTGTCGTATTATTTATTGGCAAAATCTGCCATTCTCCTGTCCCGCTACTTATTGCCCTGATCATCATACCGTTGTAACTCGCACGTAGTGGTATGGTGCACATAGAAACAGGAACAGGTGACAGATGAAGAGGTTTGCAAGCCTTGCTTTTCGGACAGTGCTGTTCGCCCTGCTGTGGTGGATACTCACGGAGGGTGCGACGAACTCATGGCTGATCGGTGCGCCGGTGGTGCTGCTCGCGGTACTCGCCAGCGAGGCGCTACTGCCCGGTGTTTCCTGGTCATTACCCGGTGCGGTACGCTTTGTTCCGTTTTTTCTCTGGCACTCTTTGTACGGTGGCGTGGATGTTGCCTCGCGAGCGCTGCATCCCCGGCTACCGATTTCGCCAGCGTTGCTTGACTATCGGTGGCGGCTGCCGCCGGGACTGCCCCGGGTGTTCATGGCGAATACGGTCAGCCTGCTGCCGGGCACCCTGAGTGCCGAGTTGGATGAAGATCACCTGCGTGTCCATGTTCTCGACCAGACGGGCACTTTTGTCTCAGGTTTGGCTGGGGTCGAGGCGCGCGTGGCGAGACTGTTTGGCTTGAGTCTGGCCGCGGATGGAGGCGAGGCGCGCTATGAGATGTATCAAAAACAGACTACCGGGGAGTGAACGCTCATGGATGTATTGTATTCGGTGATAGCACTGTTCCTGCTGTTGACGTTAGCGGCGGGGCTGTGGCGCGTGCTGCGCGGTCCGACACCGGCGGATCGAATGCTGGCGACACAGCTGTTCGGTACCACTGCCGTTGCCTGCCTGCTGCTGCTGGCCCAGGCATTTGATCGGCCACACTTGCGCGATGTGGCCCTGGTGTTTGCCTTGCTGGCTGCGGTGGCCGCGGTTGCTTTCGTGAGGCGCGCCTGGACAGTCTGGGAAGATGATGATGCAGCTGACTGAGTTCCTCACTTTGTTGCTGTTGTTTGCAGGGGCGGGGTTCTTCCTTGCGGGTACAGTGGGTCTGCTCCGGTTTCCGGATGTCTATACCCGCCTGCATGCACTCACCAAGGCAGATAATGTGGGGCTTGGACTGGTCGTTGCCGGGCTGGTGTTGCAGGCGGAATCATGGGCGGCGATGGGCAAGTTGGTACTCATCTGGTTGCTGGTGCTGCTGGCGAGCGCCAGTGTTGCTCACCTGGTGGCACGAACGGCCCTGCGCAAGGGAATACGACCATGGAAACGATGACGGCTTTGCAATGGGTGCTGGATGGCACGCTGATCCTCGCCTTGCTATGGCTGGCCTGGCGAGCTCTGAGCAGTCCGGACCTGTTCACGGCCATTGTATTGTTCATTGCCTTTGGCCTGATGATGGCGCTGGCCTGGGTGCGTTTGCAGGCGCCCGATATTGCCCTGGCCGAGGCCGCGATCGGTGCCGGCCTGACGGGTGCCTTGTTACTGGCGGCGCTGGCTCGATCAAATGACCTGGCCGACAGAACTGATGACGATCGGACAGCGGGCAGTGAAAAAAAATGAGTGTTGCAGATCGCAACCGGTTGTCGTTGGTGTTTCGGCTGGTGCTGTTGCTGTTGCTGCTGGTGCTGGCCGGAGGCTTGGCTTATGTCGTGCTGTCCTTGCCGGGTCAGGCGGTTGGATTAAGCGAGCGGGTGGCTGCAAGCATGGAAACCAGCGGTGTGTCTAATCCGGTCACCGCCGTGCTGCTTAATTTCCGCGGTTACGATACCCTGCTGGAAATGGCTGTATTGCTGGTGGCGCTGCAGGGCGTCTGGTCACTTGGTAGCGCAGCAGTGCACCGCAGGGTCGATCCGGAACCGGTGTTATTGTTCCTGGTTGGGGTGCTGGTACCGATGATGATGCTAATGGCAGGCTATCTGCTGTGGGCCGGCGCCGCTGCCCCCGGGGGTGCTTTCCAGGCAGGGTCCGTGCTGGCGGCAGCAGTCATTCTACTGTTACTTGCCAGCAAGTACCTCCCTGTCCGATTGTCGGGTTGGCCGTTACGCGTGGTGCTGGTCCTCGGTTTGGGGGCCTTTGTCGCGGTTGGTGCGACATTGTTGTCTGCAAATGGTGCGTTCCTGCAGTATCCAAACGGCCTCGCCGGCGGTCTTATTCTGTTTATTGAAGCGGCGGCTACCCTGTCGATTGGTGTGACTCTCGCGGCCCTGTTTCTGGGCGGTAAACCAGGGTCGCAGCAGTGAGCCATGAATTCCTCTATGCGCTGCTCGGGGTGGGGCTGTTCACCCTGGGTCTGTATGCCCTGATCGTTCATGCACATTTGTTGCGCAAGATCCTGGCCATCAATGTGATGGGCAGTGGCGTGTTCCTGGTGCTGGTGGCGTTAGGCGGGCGTACGCCGGGGGCGCCGCCGGACCCGGTGCCGCACGCCATGGTGATTACCGGGATTGTGGTTGCCATCTCCGCCACGGCCCTGGCGCTTGCCTTGATGCTGTGGGTACACGCGAAGACCGGTCGTGCCCGGCTTCCTGAAGAGCGGCTGGAATAGTGCTGGTGGGTGCGTCGCTAGCAAACACGCCCTGGGGCGTGCTGGTCATTCTGCTGCCACTGGCCGGAGCCCTGGTGTGTTTTTTATGGCCGCGGCGCAGCGTGCCGCTCGGTCTGGTGACCGCACTGGGTGTGGTCGCTTGCGTGGCTGGCCTGGGGTGGCAGGTAGCGGAGCAGGGTGTGCAACGCTATGCGGTCGGTGGCTGGGGCGCGCCACTCGGTATTGATCTTTATGCCGATGGTCTGAGCCTGCTGATGCTGATGATGACGGCGCTGGTGGGACTGGGTATCAGCGTTTATTCCAGCGGCTATTTCGACCGCAAGACAGCCACTGTCTTCTGGTCTCTGTGGTTGTTCCTGTGGGCTGCGTTGAATGCCCTGTTTCTGTCCGCAGATATCTTCAATCTCTATGTCACACTGGAATTGATGGGCCTGGCAGCCGTGGCGCTGGTGGCCCTGGCCGGTGGTGCGGATGCCCTGATCGCAGCCATGCGTTACCTGCTGGTTAGCCTGCTGGGGTCGTTGTTCTATCTGCTGGGTGTTGCGCTGCTTTACCACAGCGTTGGCAGTGTCGACATCGCGATACTGGCACAACAGGTGGAACCGTTACCCGCGGTGTGGGCCGCCGTGGGACTGATGAGCGCGGGTCTGCTGCTCAAGACTGCACTATTCCCGCTGCACTTCTGGTTGCCGCCAGCCCATGCCAGTGCTCCGGCGCCGGTCAGCGCTTTGTTGTCGGCACTGGTGGTGAAGGCATCGTTTTATATTCTGCTGCGTCTGTGGCTGGAAATCTTTTCGCCGGGCGATGCTGCAGTTGGACAACTGTTGGGTCTGCTCGGCGCGAGCGCTGTCCTCTGGGGCGGGATTCAGGCGCTGCGCCAGACGCGACTTAAATTGCTGATCGCCTACTCGACCGTGGCACAACTGGGTTATTTGTTTCTGGCTTTTCCGCTGGGAACAAGTGTTGCCTGGAAGGGTGCGCTCTACCTGCTGTTCTCGCACGCCCTGGCCAAGGCGGCCATGTTTATGTCGGCCGGCAACATATTACGTTGCTGCGGACATGACCGCATTGCGGATCTCGATCGGGTGGCACGACGCCTGCCCCTGACGTTGACTGCGTTTACCCTGGCAGGCATCAGCAGCATGGGTCTGCCGCCCAGTGGCGGATTCACTGGCAAGTGGATGTTGCTTGATGCCGCGTTATACAGCGGGCAATGGTGGTGGGCACTCACCCTGATCCTGGGAGGGCTGCTGGCCGCCGCTTATGTCTTCAAGGTAGTAGGCTATGCGTTTACCCCGGCCGAAGTGACCCATGAAGTCAGCAGGGTGCCCGCCCGGATGGAATGGACCGCCCTGGTGCTGGCCCTGGCGGCGGTGCTGCTGGGCCTGTTTACGCCCTGGCCACTGGCACTGCTGGATATCGGTCTTCCCTTTGGCGGGGGATATGCCGGATGAACTGGGATAGCAGTTTGCTGTTATTGATTCTCGCGACTTCACTGTTACCGGGGCTGGTGATTTTCTTTCTGCCCGAGGAGCGCGTTGCACTCCGCACGACCCTGAACATGGCCGGTGCGGTAGTGAAACTGGTGCTGGTCGGGGTGGTGATCTGGGGCGTCCTGCACGGGCATTACTATGAGAGCCGCCTGCCCCTGTTGCCCGGCGGGCTGGACCTGGTGTTGCACGCAGACGCCGAGTCGGTGTTGTTCGTTACGCTGTCTACTGTGCTGTGGCTGGTGACGACCGTCTATGCCATTGGTTACCTGGAGGGCTCGCATCACCGCAGCCGTTTTTTCGGTTTTTTCAGTCTGTGCGTGACGGCTACGGTCGGTGTGGCGCTGGCCGGCAACATGATTACCTTTCTGTTGTTTTATGAACTATTGACCCTGTCCACTTACCCGCTGATCGTGCACCGTGAAACCGAGGAGGCACGCCAGGCCGGGCGTATTTATCTGAGGTATACCATTGCAGGCGGCGCGCTGCTGCTGGTCGGCACGGTGTGGCTTTACGATGTGGCCGGTGCATTTGAATTTACCCATCGGGGTGTTTTGGCGGGACTGGATGATGCAGACCGGACAGTGCTCACGGCCATCTTTGTGTTGCTGATCGCCGGACTGGGCGTCAAGGCGGCGCTGGTACCCTTGCACGGCTGGTTGCCACGGGCGATGGTCGCGCCAGCACCCGTGAGCGCCTTGTTGCATGCAGTGGCCGTGGTAAAGGCCGGTGCCTTTGGCATTGTACGGGTGGTCGATGATGTCTACGGTGTTGAGTTTGCCGCCAGTCTGGGTGTCACCGGACCGCTTGCCGTGGTGGCAGCGACGACTATTATCTACGGTTCGTTGCGAGCGCTGTTTCAGGACAATCTGAAGCGTCGGCTGGCATATTCCACGGTCAGCCAGGTCTCCTATATTGTACTCGGTATCGCGGTCGTCGGTCCGATCGCGACCATTGGCGGCCTAGTTCATCTGGTGCATCAGGGTGTCATGAAGATCACGCTGTTTTTCTGTGCCGGCAACCTCGCCGAGACGCTGGGGATTCACAAGGTCAGCGACATGAACGGGGTCGGCCGGCGTATGCCCTGGACCATGGCGGCATTCACTGTCGGCGCCCTCGGTATGATCGGTGTGCCACCGCTGGCTGGTTTTATCACTAAATGGTACCTGGGACTGGGGGCGCTGGATGCCGGTCAGGACTGGGTGATTCTTGTCCTGGCCGGTAGTAGCCTGCTTAACGCCGGCTATTTTCTGCCTGTTCTGTACGCGGCCTGGTTCAAGGCGCCGCCCGATGCCTGGCCCGCTGAACGTGCCTACGGTCGCAGTGAAACGGCCTGGGCGTTACTGTTGCCACCGGTGGTGACGGCCTTGCTGACACTGGCAGTGGGCTTGCTGGCATCGGCGCCGTTCAGTCCGCTGCAATGGGCACGCTTTATCACGACACAGGAATATGCGCCATGAATGCCACCCTGAGTGTGCTGCTGCTGTCGGTACCCGGGTTACCCTTGTTGCTGGCGTTTCCTGCGCTGCGCTCACGCCTGTCCCGGCCTTGCTATCTTGCCCTCTTGCCTGCCGTTATTCTGTTGGTAGTCCCGGCGGCCTTTTCTATTGAGGTGCCCTGGCTGCTGTTCGGTACCGGGCTGGGTATCGATGGTGCATCCCGATGGCTGCTGGCGATGTCAGTGGTGCTTTGGGCGGTCGCCGCGAGCCTTCTTCATGCACCTGCCGGCCAGGCTGTGGACAACCGCCTCACGGTCTTTTTTCTGCTGACCATGGCGGCTCATCTGGGTGCGATTCTGGCGACTGATGTGGTCGGGTTTTTCGTCACTTCATCGCTGCTGGGTTACGGGTTTTATGGCCTGCTGGTTGCCGGTGGCGATGCAGCCGCGCGACGGGCCGGGCGTGTCTACCTGGGTTTCATGATTGTGGCAGACCTGATCTTGTTTGAGGCTTTGTTGATCGCGGCTGCAAACACCGGGGATCTGGATTTCGAAGCGGTGCGCCATGCGATGGCTCAATCACCCGCATCCGGTTGGTATGTGTCGATGGTGCTCGCCGGTTTTGCCCTGAAGGCAGGCATCTGGCCGTTGCACTTCTGGCTGCCGTTAACCTTTCGTTCGGTCCGGCCGGCGGTGGCGCTGTTGCTGGGCGGTGTGCCTGTTGCCATTGCTTTGCTCGGCATGGTGCGTTGGTTGCCCCTTGGCGAGATCACCTTTCCTGACCTGGGGGTGGGCATCCAGTGGCTGGGCCTGGCCGCCGCCATTTACGGAACAGTCGTTGGTTTGGTTCAGTCTCATCCACGGGCGTTACTTGCTTACGCCGGAGTGGTTGTGACGAGTCTGTTCATCATGCTCCTCGGTAGCGGCCTTGAAGAGTCGCTGACTGGATATGCCATTCAGGGGGCGGCCCATCTGTTTATCCTGTATCTGGGTATTACCCTGGCGGCGCTGGTTGCAGGTTCGATGTTGGCGGAAAAAGTAACGGCCCGATCCGCACTGCTGGTGACGGGACGCAGAATGGGGGCGTTGCTGCTGGTGCTATCACCCATGATGATCCTGTTTCTGTTCTGGATTTCTGCTGGTGGAGATCCACAGCTTGCTGATTCATGGATGGTCGCCGTGTGGTCCTGGACAGTATGCACGACGTTGCTGGCGCTGCGATGGCTTTATCTGTTGCGACCGGGTCAGCAGCAAGAGATCAGTAGTCCGGCACCGATGATCCCGCCCGGTGACCTCTGGTCGATCTTAGAGCGCTGGTTTTCCCGGGGCAGTCGCTGGATCATGTCGATGGGATTACAGGTGTTGCCACGCTGGCGTGCTTCAGTACTGGCCGTAGCGAGTTGCCTCTTGCAGGTCCGTGTATGGCAGAAAGCGCTGGACGCGGGCGAGCGTTCTCTGCAAAGCTGGAGCCTTGCGGTTACCTTGCTTCTTTTATTAGGGATTGCCATTGCATTGTTGAGCACATGAAATGTCGGAGTACTCGTATGCTGCCTTCCTGAACGCTAACCATGCAGTAATAGCCGCCTGGTATGCAGCGACAGTCAGATCAGAAGCTTTTCGCCAATTCGAAGCCAAGATAGGCACCAATGTCTTCGCCGCTGGTTTTCCTGGCGCCACCCTTCAGTCCCAATGAAGTTTGCGGTGTCAGCTGAATATCCAGCATCACCACTCCAGCCTGCCAGGCCCAGTAGTCATCGTTGCCATGCAGCAAAACTTCCACTCCAGCAGCGTGGCCGGACGGTAGCTTTCGGGTCAATCGGCCTCGTGTCCAGTAGGATGCAGTTCCGGTAGTGAAACTGGCGATACCATTGGCACGCCAGTTATCCCCGAGTCTGTGATCGCCTTGCAAACTGATGTTCAGCCCCCACTGCGAGCCCTGCACGTTACTGCCTGGGTCATCGGGTGACAGGTCGGTATTGCGCCAGACAGGACCCAGATAAATGCTCCAGGCACCTTCTTTAACAGCTTGACCATAGCCTACCGCCACCGAAGCACCTGGGGCCCTGGCTCGTATGGTCTCGATACCGTTATTGTATTCGTATTCCAACCAGTCCAGCCAATAGCGCTGGACAAAGCCGTTACCCAGGTCGCTGCCCCGGAATGGCACCAACAGTCCAGCATAATAATAAGCATTTTCGCCACCGGGTTCTGCGCCGGCGAGGGCCAGCCGGTCTGCAGCGGTTGCCTGCCCGCTGAAACCAAGCAACATCATTACCAGCAGGCGTGTAAACAGCCTCATGATGAACCGTGCTTGCGCCGGTTGGCGTCATCTGTGTTTGCTGTCACCTGTTCGAGCATCTTGCCCGGCTCGGTTGTGATGACACTGTCGGCGTGGACTTCAGCGGTGATCATAAAAACAGGACTCAATTGGGTTTCGATCTGCCTGCAAGTGGTCGCACACAACGTGATGTCGTTTTCGCACAATCGTGTAATCACCCGTCCACTGAGCAGCACACCCTCGTTGAGCGGGTGATACAGCAGCACCCGCCGGCTGCTCTGGTCCGGGTTGGTGACCTCGATCAAGCCGGTTATTTCGTCTGTCCCGGTACTGGCCGGCATTTGGTAGACGAAGGTCGCCCAGCAGGGAGGCGCATTGTCAGTGACATCCCGGTTTCCGTAACGCAGGGAGCTTAACCACTGCAGCAGCGTCCGTCCGGTTTCCTGCAACTCCTGGATCTGCCACTGCAGGCCAGAGCCGAAAAGATACCGGTCGAGTTGATCATGCAGTGTATTGTCCTGCCAGATGAAGTCACAGCCATAGGCCTTGACGTAATCACCGCTTGAGTCACGCGCTGTAACCAGGCGCCTGATCTCGGCCGTGAAAGGCAGGCACTTGCCAGGCAACCGTAACTCGCCGGACAGACGTTCGCCTGGACGGGTTCCGTCTGCAAGGCGGGCATAAAGTCGAAATCCTGATGAGGAGACGTCGTCGATAGTGCCAAACTGGCATTTGTCCTGCTTGCAAACCCTGACCGGCAAGGGCACGCCAAAGCGGTAATCCAGCCGCTGATGTTTTTTGTGCGTAGTGAAGGATATCAGGGAGTAGGCCAGCCAGACATTGACCGAGGCCCACAGGATATTGGCGAACATACCGCCCGCTGGCAGCCACTGGTAATGCAGGTAGAGCCAGTAGCCGATGGGGATTGCCAGCAGGTTTCCAGCCAGCACCAGGTATTGCGGGATGATATTGCCCTGTTCGGCTGCTTTTCTGTGCTCGTTCTTTGGTGTTACCCGAAACTTCCGACCGCCACCCAACCAGCCCAGGGTCGCGCGCGTGAACGCGAAAAAGCGAGCCATATTGTACTCTTCGGTTTGCAGAAAACTGCCGAACCCGCGAGCGGAGGCTTCGAATACCCAGAGTGTCAGGATGAAGTAGGGTATGAAGTGCAGCAGGAAGCTCTCGACTGTAGTGTGTATTGGCAACAGGCCGGTCAGCAGGACGATGGCCGGCGCAACATAAAACACCAGTTTCTGCCAGCCGTCGAAGTAGGTCAGTACCGAGGCCTGGTAATTGAGACGCTGCGGCAGCGAAAGCCGGTGATTGAACAGAATGCCCTCGCTGCGCCAGACCTTCATGGCGCCCTCTCCCCAGCGAATACGTTGTCCAAGAAAGGCACTGATGGTATCGGGGGCCAGACCAAAGGCAAGCGATTCGGCATGATACACTGACCTGAATCGCTGCATGTGCAGCCGCAAGGAGGTGTGTAAATCTTCGGTGACGGTACCGGTAGCGAAGCCGTCGATGGCCTGCAGGGCACTGCGTCGCAAGACTGCACAGCTGCCGCAGAAGAATGCCGCATTCCAGTAATCCTTGCCGCGCTGGATGACACGGAAGAACAGGGATTGCTCGGTCCAGATGCGGCGACCATGCCCCCGGCGCCGGTGTTGATACGAATCGAGGTTATAGAAGTCCTGCGGTGTCTGGACAAAGGCAACCCTGTCGTCGGTGAAGTAACCCAGGGTGCGTTCCAGAAAGTGGCGTTGCGGGGCATGGTCAGCGTCGAAAATTGCGATGAAATCACCGCTGCTGTGTGCGAGGGCATGATTGAGATTACCGGCCTTGGCGTCGCGGTTATCCTCCCTGGCCAGGTAGCGTGCCCCGAGTGCATGGGCCAGTTGTGCCATTTCCGGCCGATTGCCGTCATCCAGCAGCCAGGTCTCGTGCGGATAATCCATATGCAGGGCAGCGAGCAAGGTGCGGCGGACGATTGTCTCCGGTTCGTTGATCGTCGGGATAAAAACATCGACCGTCATGCCGGCGGATACCGGGGGAGACTGCCGCTCTGTCAGTCGCCAAATCATGAACAGGTGCAGCAAGACGCTGATGAATCCGAACAGTTCAGCGCCGTAGACCACCCATGAGAATAAATAGGCATCCGGGTTGAGTGTTGTCGCACGCCAACTCAGATACCATAACGTGCAGATAATAAAAGCCCCTGCTACCAGTTGTTGACCATGGCTTAATGATTCATAGTCAAGCGGCTGCCTTTTTTCCCGTGACATAAATTCCTCTCTATTTGAAGGCAAACCCGCCAACGTGCCCTTGAAATAATGAGGGACAGCAACAGGCGTACATGCAGTACCAACCTATCGGCAGAACCCTATAACCCTATAGTTATAGTGGTTAATCGGCTTCGACTGGCACTTTTGACTGGTTTGGGCGACATCCGGAGGCGGAGACCGCGGGATTGATGAATTTGATCAGCATGGCAATCTGCTGTTGACGGTATTGCCGACAGGATTAAGATAACAACGATGGTTAACAGGTGAGGCGATAGAGGCCTTACTCAGCGAAGATCTTCGGGCCGCCCGTCATTGTTTTGTTCACTTCATGTACAGGTCGATACAGACTGAACCCGGGTCATTTATGCCCCGGGTTCAGATTGTAGTATCAGGGAATTAGCGGGCACTCAAAAGAGACATCCGTATCCATAATGGTGAGGTGTCCAAGCGCCTCGTGCGCGACAACATCATCAGCATTATCCAGCTCAAAATTCACCATCCCGTCACCATCAGGGTCATGTGCCGCCATACCCTGTGCGGTGAAGGTTACGATTTTTACAGACCAGCGTCCGCCGTTATAGTCGGTGTCGCCCGGAGCAGCTTCAGCTACGGGTCGCTGTCCCACCAGGCCACTCATGTCAAAGTTATACAGAACATCAGTGTTTCCCGGTCGTGTATTGCTGAAGCTCGTGTCGGTGAGGACGGTTCCATAGATATTACCTTCTGCCCAGATGATACTTTCAACTTTGACTGCTCTGTCTGCGAATGCAGTGGATGACACGGCGCCCATTATTACGGACAGGGCAACAGTAGTAGCGGTTTTCTTTAGCATGATGTAGCTCCTTATCAGAGTTTGTTTGATTGTTAGCGATACAGTTCATTCGACGATACCAATAGGTATTAGCCGCAAAATCTTGCATATCGATGTTGATGCTAGATTTGCGAATAAAGTCTAGCGAAGAGTTATCACATAATTATCACGCTCGGATCGCAAATTCGTCCCTTTGCTGGTTGTGAAAACAGCTCGTCCTGTTTGAGCATGTAATGCTCACCATCAGGCATCTGCACACAGGCCGCCCAGGGTACAAACCTGGTCAGGGGGAACAGCTGTCCGGATAGAAGCCGGCAATCAGGATCAGTATTCCCATTACGACAATGACCCCCAGTTCGCGCGCCCGCAGGTCGATGGCGTCAGAGACCGCGCTGTTGTGTGCCTGTCCGAGAAAGGCGCGGCGGTAGATGCCGAGGAAATACGCAGCACCGGCAGCGAAGGTGACAGCGCGAATCAGATGAACCTGTTGCCCCGGCAGCAAGGCGATTAACAAGGCGCCGAGCACAGGGATCAACAATAGCGATGTCAGTAAATGCATGCCGAATAGACTTCTTTGTTCCAGGGAGGAAACGAGTAATGCCGGGATTACGCAGAATGCGCCGGGCGGAGGCTGCAAGGATGATTTACAGTCGGGCCGGTTTCAACGTTCAGGCCAACACAAAAAGCCCGTGAAAAGTAGCATAAATGCTTCAGCGAGTCATCCGGATTCAGCGCATTTGGTCTGATATCCGTGCTTCTTGATAAGCCTGGTGATCGCGTCTGTAATAAAATTTAATGAGTCGGACTTCTCTGTCCTGATTGAGAGTTTTCATTCGACGATAGATGTAAGTAAGACGGGTAGATCGGCGCTGACTCCCCTGTGACTACTGATCAGTACTGGTTGTTGAGATAACGGATTAAATCACTACTGGTCACGATTCCCTGCAGTTCGCTGTTGCTATCGGTAACTGGAACCGCGTGGAAGTTATTCTCTGAGAGAACCTCTGCCGCCTGGCGAATAGTGTCCCTGTCATTCAGTGTGGTCAATTCAGTGCTCATGATATCGCTGATAGTAAATTGCTGGTCGATAATGGCATCGATCGTATGGTTATCTGCACCATTGATCACCACATTCAACTTCATCATGTCGGTAAAGCTCACCATGCCAACCAGGTTCTTGCCGGAGAGAACCGGGATGTGGTGAATGTTACTGTCAATCATCTTGTGCCTGACTTCACTCAGCGGCTGACCTTCCTGTACGGCGGTAATTTTACTGGACATGATGTTGCTGACGGGTTCATTTCTCTTCATGGAGTAAAGCCTCGCTGCCTGAAATAAGCATGGATTAAACGCTCTAGACTACTCCTTTTAGCATTACCTCGAGTTGACCTGCATCATGAATGGTTTACTCACTGGGCACACGAACTTCTTCCGCTTTACTCATGAGTTGAATCGCGTTCTCAAGGTCTGTCTGTTCCGGATTTTCGGGACTCTGGGCTTCCAGTTGTGAAAACAGCTCATCCTGTTCGAGAATGTAATGCTCACCATCCGGCATCTGCATATAGGCTGCCCACGGTACGAACTTGGTCAGGGGGAATGGCTGCCCGGTGTACGGTGAGATGTCGATATTCAGACCAGCGATAAATAAAACCCGTTTATTTCGATAGCTTTCCTCGCGTAGGATGCTGCGATAGGTGCGGTCGAACTCAACCTGGGTGTTGACCTTGGCTGCAGCAAGCAAGGGAGACCTGGAGGTGAGAATCCAGGGCATGACCGGGAGCAGGTTTTGTTCCAGGTGGTTACGCCCTTCCTCATCGCCCTCGATGCATCGCTTGAAGTGGTACCACTCGGGGAGTAGCAGGGTGCCTAGTGGTTGGCGTTCATTTTCGATAGTCGAGTGTTGTTCAAGTTGTTGCGCGAGCTCAGCCGAGGCAGGAAAGCATCTGGACGTGCTATAGGCCTGCACCGGGTTAAGCTGGCCCTGTTCATCCGGCGTGATCAGTTTGTCGAGATGGAGGTACAGGCCTTCAGCACGCGTATCGTCCATGAGCTGGTTATCAATGGTGACCATCCACGTGCCGTCTTCACGGGAGGCCAGGATATTCTCACGCGCGAAGCGGTGCTCGGTCTCATACCAGGACAGCACACTGTCTATTTTGCCACAGCTTGAAGAAAGCTCTTCATCCCGGGTTTGCAGTCGCTTGTAAACGCCAAAGGATTGCGTGCCAGGATTATAGCCAACATGACTTGCCTGGATGATGACCAGGTCCTGGCCATGTTCCGCATGCGGTCCATGTCGGTCCGTCGCAATGATTCCACCGACCCTGCCGTGGTTGAATGGAAAAGTATTGAAGTGCTTTGCAATGAGGATGATTGGATAGCCCTGACTTTCGTCCGAACAGAACGCACGTGAGGGCATTATTTTGCCGGCCTCGAAACCCAGTGATTTGCACAGGTTATAAAGCTTGGGTATGAAAATACTGTAGCGCAGCATTCTATCTGCAGTCCGGAAACTTGCCATCGTTGCCAAAGGGTTG
>Ga0209013_10002128_pt1 | contig 18058 bp, 10 predicted proteins | sample Cruoilmetagenom2_FD_187291 | JGI IMG/M metagenome (GOLD analysis project Ga0209013, IMG submission 187291) | Oil polluted marine microbial communities from Coal Oil Point, Santa Barbara, California, USA - Sample 2 (SPAdes) (version 2) | ecosystem: Environmental > Aquatic > Marine > Oil seeps ...
AAATAATAAACCAATAAAATTCAGTAATGACAAAGCATCAAAAAAAAATAGATAAAGAGTTTGGTTTATCGGCATGGGCGATCAATAATAAAACAACAATTTATGTTGTGATAGTGATGATACTTATCATTGGATATTCTGCCTTTCAAAATATGCCTCGTGAAAAGTTTCCAGAAATCAATGAAACCAAAATATATGTAAGTTCTGTGTATCCGGGAAATACTGCAGAAGATATAGAAAAATTAATTACCGATCCATTAGAAGACAAACTAAAAACAGTAAGTAATGTAATTGAAATAACCTCCACATCTCAAGAGGATTATTCAATGGTAGTTGTTGAGTTCGATGAAAATATACCTGTTGATGCAGCTAAACAAAAAGTAAAAGATGAGATCGATTCAGAAACAGCCGGTGAAGATTGGCCAACATTCAATGGTGCTAAAGTTGAGCCAAATATTTTTGATCTTAGTTTATCCGAAGAATTTCCTATTCTAAACATTAATGTTTCAGGAGATTATACAGTTGGAAAACTTAGAGAGTTTGCAGAATACCTGGAGGATGAAATTGAGGATCTACCGGAAATAAAACAAGCAGATATTAGGGGAGCGCAGGAAAAAGAAGTTGAGATTGCGGTTGATATTTACAAAATGATGGCAGCCAAAGTAAGTTTTAATGATGTTATCAACGCCGTAAATAATGGTAATGTAACTATGTCTGCTGGTAATTTGATCACAAGTGGTCAGCGCCGAACAATCCGAATTATTGGTGAAATAGAAACTCCATCTGATCTGGATAATTTTGTTGTAAAATCTGAAAACGAAAACCCTATCTATTTAAAGAATATTGCTGTGGTAACATTTAAGGAGAAGGAAAAAACAACTTATGCCAGAGAGTTTGGACAGGTAGTTGTCATGCTTGACGTTAAAAAACGTGCAGGTAAAAATATGGTTACCGCCGCAGAAAAAATTAAATTCATTGTTGATAATGCAAAAGCAAATGTTTTTCCAAGTGATCTAAAAGTAACAATTACTAACGATCAGTCATCCACAACTGTAGGTCAGGTTGATGATCTGGTGAATAATATCATCTTTGGTATTTTTCTTGTTGTTACCGTTTTAATGTTCTTTTTAGGATTTAGAAATGCCCTCTTTGTAGGTTTTGCAATTCCAATGTCAATGTTCATGTCGCTCATGATACTCAATGCTTTGGGATATACTATGAATACTATGATCCTGTTTGGATTAATTATGGGGCTGGGAATGCTGGTAGACAATGGCATCGTAGTAGTAGAAAATGTTTATAGATTGATGGATGAAGAAGGTATGTCAAGAAAAGCTGCTGCAAAAAAAGGGATCAGCGAAATTGCATTTCCCATTATTATTTCTACTGCAACTACTGTCGCTGCCTTTATTCCTTTAGGTATGTGGCCAGGAATAATGGGTGAATTTATGATGTTGTTACCAATAACACTCTCTATAGTATTAGGTTCTTCATTAATTGTTGCTATTTTCTTTAACTCTGTTATGGTTTCACAATTTATGAGTATTGAAGATATGGATATGCCATTAAAAAAAATCATTACAATAACTGGTATTTTAGCGGTATTCGGTATTTTAATATTTCTGTTTGGTGGTATATACAGGGTCTTAGGTTCTATCATGGTAATTACTGCAATTATGCTTTGGGTTTATCGCTTATTTCTTAGAAAAGTGTCAAATTATTTCCAATCTAAGATTCTTGTGTTTTGGGAAAAATTATATGAAAAAACAATACGGAGTACTTTAAAAGGCTGGAGACCATATGTTATTAGTATTGGTACCTTTTTACTGTTAATTTTAGCTTTTGGCAGTTTTGGAGCATCTGTTTTAAGTCATCGTACTAAAGTTGAATTCTTCCCTGACAATACACCAAATCAAATTATAATATATATTGAATATCCTCAAGGTACCGACATAGAAAAAACAAATAAAATTACTGAAGATATTGAAACCCGTGTTTATACACTTCTCAATGACAAAGAGTATTTTGAAGGTGATGATTATAATTTTATGGTAGAAAGTGCGGTGTCACAGGTTGGTGAAGGTGCAGGTAATCCCAGAAAGGATATGGGATCTACAGCGGAAATGCCTAATAAAGGAAAGATTACCGCATCTATGCGAGAGTTCAAATTTCGAAAAGGAAAAAACAGTGAGCTCCTAAGACAAAAAATCCAGAAAGCCTTAGTTGGTATTTATCCCGGAGTTGCGATTAGTGTTGAAAAAGATGAAAATGGCCCATCTGCCGGTTACCCAATTAATATAGAAATTGAAGGTGATGACTATGCTGAACTTATAGATACAGCAGAAAAAATGCGGGACTTTATTAACACCCAAAATATTGCTGGAATTGATGAACTTAAAATTGATGTAAATAGATCAAAACCTTCTATGCATGTAGAAATCGACAGAAAAAAAGCAGGAGAACTAGGGGTAAGTGCCGGGCAAATTGGGAAACAATTGCGCAACTCAATCTTTGGCGCTAAAGCAGGTGTTTATAAAAATGATGGTGAAGATTATGACATTTATATACGTTTCAATAAAAAATATAAGTATAATACCAGTGCCATATTTAACCAGAAAATAACTTTTAGAGATCAGGCTTCCGGAAAAATTAAAGAAATTCCGGTATCTGCAGTTACCAAACAAAAAAACAATTCAGGATTTAGCGCAATTAAACATAAAGATGTTAAACGGGTAGTTACTGTTTATTCTGCCTTATCACCCGGTTATACGGATGCCGGTGCAATTGTTAATCAGATTCAGGCAGAAATGGAAGGGTTTTCTGAAAAACCAGCTAGCATAAGTATAGATTATACGGGACAAATTGAAGAACAAAATAAACAAATGACCTTTTTAATAGGTGCTTTTTTTACAGGACTTGGTTTGATATTTTTAATTTTAATTTTTCAGTTTAACTCAGTTTCTAAACCAGCAATAATTATGCTGGCTATATTCTTAAGTTTGATTGGGGTATTTGGCGGACTAATCATTACAGGTAATTCCTTTGTAATTATGATGACCATGATGGGGATAATCTCATTGGCAGGGATAGTAGTAAATAACGGTGTTGTTCTATTAGATTACACACAACTTTTAATAGATAGAAAAAAACTTCAACTCAATTTAGATGAAGATGAATTCTTAGATAAAAGGGATCTATATGAAATAATTGTAATAGCTGGAAAAGCACGTTTAAGGCCAGTATTATTAACTGCCATCACTACCATATTAGGCTTAATACCACTAGCAATAGGTTTTAATATCAATTTTTATACTTTGCTTAATGATTTAAACCCCAATATTTACATTGGAGGTGATAATGTAAGGTTTTGGGGGCCATTGGCATGGACAGTTATTTATGGCTTATTAATTGCAACATTTTTAACATTGATCGTTGTTCCAATATTGTTCTATTTGATAACTCAATTCAAAATGTGGCTACAAAATAAATCAAAATCTAAATTTATATCAGATTAAATCAGGCACAAAAAAACAAAGTCAATAGCTTTGTTTTTTTATGCGTTAAGTTTAAGTTGATTAAAACCAAAAACCAACGTTAAAATACCAATAATCTGATTTATTATCCGGAGTCCAGGAATATTTAACTTCAATAGGACCAATAAATGTTTTTAAACCATATCCTACGGCATAACCTGATACAGTATCTTCAAATATGCTTCCATTATTCCATAGATCATCATTTAATCGCCCAAAATTTCCAGTAATGGATAAAAAATTATTTTTAAATAATTCATATCGTACAGTTAAATCGGTTCTTAAAAAAGCAGTTTCATTTAAATCAGCTACATCATAACCATAAAACGGGACAAAAGTATTGATAAAATTTTCATTACTTCCACCTAAATGATAATCGTGAACTCCATTTCCATTGTTGCCAATTGTAATTCCTGCTTCTGAAATTAAATGTAGTGTCAATTTATTTAAAAAAGTTTGCGCAATTCCAACTCTTCCATATAACTGAGAAAAAGAACTGAAGTCTCCATTGAAATTGCTGGACACCAAATAAACTATATAATCTGTATTAAAATAAAAACCTTTTTTTGGAAAATAATTAGTGTCGTACGAATCAAATGTAGCTTTACCAAACAAATTAAAGTAATTACTTTTATCAAAATATATCTTTTCCAAATTGTCATCAACTATTTCTTCCATAAAAACATTTAAGTATTTATGTTCCACTCCCAAACGTAAAGCAAGATTATTACCTAAAGTGGTTTGAACATATAATTGGGTTGTAAAATCGTTATAATCAATTGGTACTCTTAGACCAACTCCTGGATCTGTCTCCTCTCCGGGTATATTTGTTATTGTAAAATCGCTTTTAAATGAATTATATCTTGTATTCAACCCAAAACTCCAGTTAAAACCATTATCCAAAAAATAATCAATATCATATCTTAAGTTATCACCGACAACAAAATCTGCCGATACAAAATCATTTTTAAAAAGGAGATGTTTTTTGGTAATATTAACAAGTATGCCCGTTTTGTAGAGATCATCATAATGAGCTCCAAATTGTAAAAAGGCAGAAACCTCGTTTTCAACTAATTTTAATTCAATTTTAGTTCCTCCTTCCAAGGGTATAAATCTGTATTGAATACTTTTAAAATTTCCAGTAGCTGTTAATGCATTAATTCCCTTAATAAATTTTTCAGGACTTATTGTTTCTCCTTCTATTATCTTTAACTTATCAATACAATAATTATTTGTATAGTTTTTATTACCATTGATTTCAATTTGTTTAATTAAGATCTCTTTATTAGATTCAAATGTGTTTATGTTAATGTGATGCCTTTTTTTTGTTTGCTTACTGGCAATTTTTTTTAATTGGGTCATGTGTTCATTTGCAGCATTTTCACCTGATTTAACAATATCCTCCACTTTATCAAATGTGAAATCTGTAAAATTATCTATATCAGGTTTCAGGTAAATATCGGTCATTTTAGCTTTTTCATCTAAATTATTTAAAATTTGAAAGTTGGCAATTTGCATTAAAATTATTGGTACAGAATTCAAATCATCTCCTTTCAATAATTTCCCTTGTACATCTACTCCTATAATATAATCAACCCCTTTTTCTTTTAAACGTTCTACTGCATAATTATTTACAATACCCCCATCAATTAATATTTTACCATCAATATTCACCGGGCTCAATAAGCCCGGAAATGAGCCACTAGCCCTAATTGCTTCAGGTAAAAAACCTTGATCCAGAACAACTTCCTTACCCGTTTCTAAATCTGTTGCAATACAAAAAAATGGAATTGGAAGTTTACTGAAATCATCAATATTATGCACATGTTCTGTTAATTGAGACAACAGATTAAAAATATTTTGACCATTAGATATAGCAGAAGGCAATCCAATTTTTCCTTTTTGAATTGGTAGTTTTAATGCATATTTACCCATATTCTTTTTTTGATAAAAAGAAGAAGCTTCTCGAGGTAAATCGTCTTTTATCAGTTCATCGAAATCGTATTCGTTCACTATAGAATCCAACTCATGTGCATTATACCCAGAGGCATACAATCCTCCAATTATTGAACCCATACTTGTTCCTGCTATATAATCAACTCTTATCCCCGATTCTTCTAAAACTTTTAATACCCCTACATGAGCATACCCTTTTGCTCCACCTCCACTTAATACAACACCTACCTTAATGTCATCATTTGTTTTCACTTCATGCTGGGCAAAACTCAAATTAAACACGAAATAGACTAAAATCAAAAGGTATTTCTTCATAAGAATTCTATTATGTTGCAAAATTACTTGTTTTCACCAAAATAAGTAATGATTTTTCCGGCTTTATCTTTTCCTACTTGTAGCTGCAATTCATCAAACGTTGCAATTTTTATTCTCTTTAATGATTTAAATTTTTTCAGAAGAGCAATTATTGTTTTTTCACCAATTCCGTTAATGTTAGAAAATTCTGTTTTAGTTGCACCTTTACTTCTTTTATTTCTGTGATGTGAGATCCCAAAACGATGCGCTTCATTTCTTAATTGCTGAATAATTTTTAAGGACTCCGATTTTTTATCCAAATATAACGGTATAGAGTCTCCCGGATAATATATTTCTTCTAAACGTTTTGCAATTCCAATAATGGCAATTTTTCCTCTCAAACCTAAAACATCTAAACTTTTTAAAGCCGAAGTAAGCTGACCTTTGCCACCGTCGATAACAATGAGTTGAGGCAATTCTTGTTCTTCATCCAGCAATCGTTTATAACGTCGGTGAACTACTTCCTCCATAGAGGCATAATCATCAGGACCCTTTACTGTTTTAATATTATAATGCCTATATTCTTTTTTGCTTGGTTTGCCATTTTTAAAAACTACACAGGCTGCAACAGGATCTGACCCTTGAATATTTGAATTATCAAAACATTCAATATGTCGAGGTTCCTGATTTAACCGCAAATCTTTTTGCATTTGCTTCATAATACGATTTGTATGCCTGTCGGGATCAACGATTTGAATTTGTTTAAACCTCTCTTGACGGTAATATTTTGCATTTCTTACAGATAATTCAACTATTCTTTTCTTATCCCCAACTTTCGGAACAGTAATTTTAATTCCCTCTCCAAGCTCAACTTTAAAAGGCACATATATCTCTGTAGAATTTGAATGGAACCTTTCTCTAATTTCAATAATAGCCAATTCTAATAATGATCTATCCGATTCATTCAATTTCTTTTTTATTTCAATCGTATGTGACTGAATTATCGCCCCATTTACAATTTTGAAGAAATTTATATATGCAAAACTCTCATCTGAAATGACAGAAAACACATCAACATTTGTAATGGAAGGGTTTACCACTGTTGATTTTGACTGATAATTGGAAAGTAATTCTATTTTCTCTTTAATTTTTTGTGCCTCTTCAAATTCTGATCTAGTTGCAAAATCTAACATTAATTCTTCAAATTTATGCAATGATGTCTTAAAATTTCCCTTGATTATATTTCTGATTTCTTTTATATCGTCCAAATATTCCTTTTCCGATTGTAATCCTTCACAGGCCCCTTTACAATTCTTAATATGGTATTCTAAACAAATTTTATATTTTTTGTTTGCAATATTTTGAGAACTCAAATTATAAGTACAAGTTCTCAAAGGATATAACTCCTTTATTAAAGATAGTAAGGCGCGTGCTGTTCTGACGGAAGTATAAGGCCCAAAATATTCAGATCCATCCTTATAAACATTTCTTGTTAGAAATACTCTTGGAAAAGGTTCCTTTTTTATACAAATCCATGGATAGGTCTTGTCATCTTTTAATAAAACGTTGTATCGCGGTTGGTACTTTTTGATCAAATTATTTTCTAAAAGTAAGGCATCTGTTTCTGTTTCAACAACAATATGTTTGATGTTTACTATTTTTTTAACCAAAACCTTTGTTTTACCATTTTCATGATTCTTTGTAAAATAAGAAGCTACTCTTTTTTTTAAATTCTTGGCTTTGCCCACATATAATATTTTGTCGTCTTTATCAAAATATTGATAGACACCGGGTGAATTTGGTAAAGATTTTATTTGTACTTTTAAATTCAATATTTTGGTTTTTCTGTAAAATATTCTTTAATAATTGTTGATCTGTTTTATTAACAATCGCCCTTCCTAGATTAATAGATTCTCCTAATGTTATTAATACTTTGAGTTACAATTTCAATATCTTCATTAGAATTGGCTTTATTTTCATTATAATATATCCATTTAGAAATAAAAAAACCAATTAAACAAAACTATAATATAAACACCGTACATTTTCATAAAAATGCTATTACCAATGATTATCAACCAATTAAAAACATCTCATCAAATAAGAATTTGTATTTTTGCTATTCAAATTTCTATCTAAAAATACGTTTTTAAAGTACAAAAAAATGAAATATTGGAAAAAACTTCCCCATCAAGAACTGCAAGAAAGAATTGAAAAAGCACTTCTAGAAAATGTAGATTTTGCAAATGACACCTCTTTGGGTTATCCTGCATCAAAATTAGATGATAAAGTTTTTTACAGTGATGCCCCTTTTTTAAAAGATGCACCAACTTTAAAAACCTATGTTGCAAATCCTAATCATATTGGATGTCATACCTATGGTACTTCTGAAAAAGCTTTTAAAGGTACTCAGGAAATAGAAAGAGAAGTCCTTAAAGTATTGGCTGTTGATTTTTTTAAATTAGAATCAGAAGAGTTTGATGGTTATATTGCGCCTGGAGGTACAGAAGCCAACATACAAGCTATGTGGGTTTTTAGAAATTATTTCACTAACAATTACCAGGCAAAAAATAATGAAATAGCTATTTTAGCTTCTCAAGACACTCATTATTCTATACCTAAGGGATCCAATCTGTTAAATATTGATCTGCTTTCTATTCCGGTTGCATTTGAAAACAGAAAAATTGATGCTGCTGCTCTTGAAAAAATTGTGAAAAATGCGGTTAGCAAAGGGAAGAAGTATTTTATTGTTATATCAAATTTAGCCACCACGATGTTTGGATCAGTTGATGATCCTGACGTTTATACTGATCTGTTAGAAAAATTAGATTTAAAATATAAGTTACACATTGATGGTGCTTATGGTGGATTTGTTTACCCCTTTAGTAATTTAAAATCTTCTATTAACTTTTCGAATCCAAAAATTTGTTCTATTACAATTGATGCCCATAAAATGTTACAATCTCCATATGGTACAGGAGTTTACATTTGCAGAAAAGGATTAATAGAAAATGTATTGACAAAAGAGGCAGAATATGTTGAAGGTATGGATTTAACACTGTGCGGAAGTAGATCCGGGGCAAATGCAATAGCAGTTTTTATGATTTTATTTACTTATGGCCCTTATGGATGGTATGAAAAAATAAGTGTTCTATTGATGCGAACCAATTGGTTTTGCAAGCAGCTGGATAAATTAGACATCAAATATTTTCGGGAAGAAAACATGAATATTGTTACTATTCATTCTGAATATATTCCTCATGATATGGCTTTAAAATATGATTTGGTACCGGAACAACACAATGATCAAAATAAGTGGTATAAAGTAGTTATAATGGATCATGTTGAAATTGATAATTTAATGCAATTGATAAATGCATTAAAAGAAATTAACTAAGCTAATTATAGCGCCCCTGATTGAGAGAAGTTTTTACCGGACGCAATAATACATTGAATTTTATTTTTTCTTAGGAAAAATTGTTTTATTAAACACTATGAGCAATCCAACACCTGTGCTTATTGCTGTATCTGCAATATTAAAAACAGGATCAAAAAAAGTAAAGTTTCTGTTCTCAAATAATGAAAAATGATCTCCTCCAATAATGGGCAACCATTTAGGAAAGTCAAAACTTATACTTGGTATCCAATCTGGTAGCATAGTATTAACCATTGGAAAGTATAACATATCTACTACTTTTCCATAGAATAGAGAATTATATCCTCCTTCAGCTGGTAAAAAGGTTGCTACTTTATGATAGCTATCACTAAATAATATTCCGTAAAAAACAGAATCAATGATATTACCTAATGCACCTGCAAAAATTAATGAAATCGCAACTATCAAAATGTTATGTGAATTGTTCTTTATCGCTCCATAAAGCCAATAACCAATTCCCGCAATGGCAAACAAACGAAATAGGGTTAGAAAAAGCTTGCCTGAATTACCTCCAAATTCTTTACCCCAGGCCATACCGTTATTTTCTAAAAAGTGAATTCTGATCCAATCCAAACCTAAAACTTTTATTTCTTCACTCAAGATAAAATGAGTTTTTATATAAATTTTAGAAATTTGGTCAATCAATAGAATTACTATGATTATGAAAACTGCTTTTTTCACGCGATTAAATTTATTTGTTTCCTTTTCAATACTACTATTTTAATAAATTTTACAATGATACTAAATAATTAGTTCTTTAAAGATTTTAAATGAATATTTGCCAGAATAGCATTGATGTTAAGGTCGTTGAAATTACTTCCAAAAACATCAATGATATGACTTTTATTTTGCACTGTATCTTTTAATTGAAGATTAGATGTTATAGTGCCTAAATTCGACCTTACATCAATTTTAGAATCATTAATCCCTTCAATGTAAACATTCCCAACATTTATATGAACATAAACAGATCCTTCAAAATGATTTATTTTAACAATTCCTTCTTCAACTTTTAAATTTAGATCCCCTTTAAAGTTATTGGTGTAAAAATTGCCATGTGTATAAGAAACATCTATTATTTTACCTTTTGGGATGTTTATCTGATATGATGTGTAATTTGGTTGAACACTACACAATTTATCAACTTCCAATTCATTATTATCTATAAATATTTCTTGACTTTTAATAAAAACAATACCGTTTATTTCTTCCAAAATTACATTAGGTGAAGTGTTATCCCGGCTATCAGCAATAAGGTCAATCTTAAGATCCTCTTCGGAAGAAGTTAACTTGATCTCATCAATAACATTAAATTCAATGACAATTCTATTTGCTTTTGAGGTTATTGATTTCTCAACTTTTTTTTGACCAAAAATATTTCTTACAAACAGTAAAAGGATTAAAAATATTAATCCTTTTACTAATCGATAAATTTTAATGCCATTAATATTGTTGCCTTTTTGCTTCAATACATAAAGTTGCATGAGGAACTAATTTTAATCGTTCCTTTTGGATTAGATTACCTGTTACACGACAAACACCATAAGATTTGTTTTCAATACGTAACAAGGCATTTTTTAAATCACGAATAAATTTCTCTTGACGTATAGCCAATTGTACATTTGATTCTTTCGACATGGTTTCTGACCCTTCTTCAAAAGCTTTAAAAGTTGGTGAAGTATCTTCAGTTCCATTATTACTATCATTTTTGAAAGCACTTTCAATTAATGCTAAATCTTTTTCTGCATGTTCAATTTTTTCTTCAATGATCATTTTAAACTCCCCTAAATCTTGATCTGAATATCTTACTTTGTTATCGTTCATTTTGTTAAACTTTTTCTAATAATAACTCTGTATTTACTTTATCAAATACAATGCTATTTCCATTACTAATTTCACTTTTTAATATTAACTCTTTCGTAAGAGTTTCATTTTTTATATACGAAGCATTCTTGTTTATTGCTTCATCAATTACTCCATCTTTTTTAATATATAAATTTATTCTATCCGTAACCTCTAAGCCTTTTTCTTTTCGTAAATTTTGAATTCTATTTACCAATTCACGTGCTATTCCTTCGTTTTTTAGTTCATCTGTAATAGAAACGTCTAAAGCTACTGTTAAATTGCCTTGATTAGTAACTAACCACCCTTCAATGTCTTGAGTTGTTATTTCAACTTCCTCTAATAATATAGTTTCAGTACTATTATCTATCTCAACATCCAATTTACCATTTTTCTCAATTTTTATAATTTCGGCCTCTGATAAATTTTGAATGGCAGCACTTACAAATCTCATATTTTTCCCAAATTTAGGGCCGAGTATTTTAAAATTTGGTTTGATGTTCTTAATCAATATTCCTGAAGCATCATTTACCAATTCAATTTCTTTCACATTTACTTCAGAAATAATCAAATTTGAGACAGCTTTAATATCTTCTTTATCCTGTTGATCTAAGACAGGAATCATAATTCTTTGTAAAGGCTGACGAACTTTTATCATTTCCTTTTTTCGCAAAGATAACACCATGGAGGAAATAGTTTGTGCCTTTTGCATTTTACGCTCCAATGATTCATTTATCAATGATTCATCCGCTTTTGGAAATTCACCCAAATGTACAGAACTTAAACTATTTTTCGAAGTTATTTTTGTTAAATCTCTATAAAGGTTATCCATAAAAAACGGAGCAATTGGAGAGGCAAATTTGGCCACTGATAATAAGCAAGTATAAAGTGTTTGATAGGCAGATATCTTATCCTGTTGATAATCTCCTTTCCAAAACCTTCTTCTACTCAAACGCACATACCAATTACTAAGATTTTCACCGACAAAATACTGAATTGCTCTCGCTGCTTTCGTTGGTTCATAATCGTTATAATAATCTTCAACTTTCTGAATTAATGAATTCAATTCCGATAATATCCATTGATCAATTTCTGGTCTATCCGTTATTTTAATATCTTCTTCTACATAGGAAAATTTATCTAAATTGGCATAAAGAGTAAAGAATGAATATGTATTATATAAAGTTCCAAAGAATTTTCTTCGAGCCTCTTCAATTCCTTCTATATCAAACTTTAAATTATCCCAAGGATTCGCATTAGAAATCATGTACCAGCGAGTAGCATCGGGTCCGTATTTTTTCATCGTTTCAAAAGGGTCAACTGCATTTCCCAAACGCTTTGACATTTTTTTCCCTTTTTTATCAAGTACTAAACCATTGGAAACTACATTTTTATAAGCAACCGAATCAAAACTCATAGTTGATATAGCATGTAGGGTGTAGAACCACCCTCTTGTTTGATCAACACCTTCAGCTATAAAATCAGCTGGGAAAAATTCATTGTTGTCTATTTTATCCTTATTTTCAAATGGATAATGCCATTGTGCATACGGCATTGCTCCCGAATCAAACCAAACATCGATCAAATCAGATTCTCTTTTCATTGGTTTTCCAGAATCGGAAACTAAAGTAATTTGATCAACGACATTCTTGTGTAGATCAATTTTATCATAGTTAAGATCACTCATATCACCAATAATAAAATCATCATAAATATCTTTTTGCATAAACCCTTTTTCTACAGATTTTTGCATTTCATATTTAAGTTCCTCAACCGAGCCAATAATCATCTCTTCCAAACCATCTTCCGTTCTCCAAATTGGTATTGGTGTTCCCCAAAAACGAGAACGTGATAAATTCCAATCATTAGCATTTTGTAACCAGTTACCAAATCTACCTTCTCCGGTTGATTTTGGTTTCCAATTGATGGTTTGATTTAACTCATACAATCTATCCCTTTTATCGGTAACTTTTATAAACCATGAATCTAAAGGATAATATAAAATTGGTTTATCTGTTCTCCAGCAATGCGGATAACCGTGTTTGTATTTTTCAACTTTAAAAGCTTTATTCTCTTCTTTTAATTTAATGGCAATTTCAACATCAACCGATCTTTCCGGAGCTTTTCCATCATCATAATATTCATTTTTAACATATTTTCCGCTGTGCTCACCCATCTGTTTAATAAACCTCCCTTGCAGATCAACCAATGGTACAGGATTTTTATTATCATCCAAAACCAGCATTGGCGGAACTTCAGGTCTTGCTTGTTTTGCTACAATCGCATCATCAGCACCAAATGTAGGGGCGGTATGCACAATACCGGTACCATCTTCGGTTGTTACAAAATCTCCTGCAATAACTCTAAAAGCATTTTTGGCATTTTCATATGGTAAGGCATAGGGTAATAATTGTTCATACCTGATCCCTAATAATTCCTCTCCTTTGCATTCATTAACAATAAAATATGGAATTTGTTTGTTTTCCTTTTTAAAGGAATTTAATTCCTCTACTGATTCGACCTTGAAGAATTTTTTATCAAATTGATAATTGACCAAAGCTTTTGCTAAGACAACATTAACCGGCTCAAAAGTGTATTGGTTAAAAGTTTTAACAACCACATAATCAATCTTTTTCCCTACTGTTAAGGCCGTGTTTGAAGGCAATGTCCAAGGAGTTGTTGTCCATGCCAATAAAAACAGATCGCCATTTAATTTCTGTAAAGATTCCGGTAGAGTTTCTTTTACAACTTTAAACTGTGCAACAATGGTTGTATCGGTAATATCGTGATAAGTTCCCGGTTGGTTAATTTCATGCGAACTTAATCCGGTACCTGCCTTTGGAGAATATGGTTGTACAGAATAACCTTTATAGAGCAATTTTTTGTTATACAGTCGCTTTAATAACCACCAAAGTGTTTCCATATATTTTGGCTTGTAGGTAACATATGGATCATTCATATCAACCCAGTGTCCCATTTTACGTGTTAGGTCTTCCCATATATCCGTATAACGCATAACCGCTTTTTTACAAGCCTGATTATATTCTTCTACACTAATTTTCTTTCCTATATCTTCTTTGGTAATACCAAGTTCATTTTCAACACCTAATTCAATGGGTAAACCATGTGTATCCCAACCTGCTTTTCGTTGTACCTGATACCCCTGCATGGTTTTATAACGACAAAAAATATCTTTAATGGTTCTTCCCATAACATGATGTATCCCAGGCAAACCATTGGCAGACGGAGGGCCTTCAAAAAATATAAATGGTTCTTTACCTTCTCTTGAGGTCACACTTTCTTGGAATATTTCATTTTCCTCCCAAAACCGAAGTGTTTCATCAGCTACGTCAGTAAGGTTTAACCCTTTATATTCTCTAAATTTTTGATTCATTTTTTCTCGCAAATTCCATTAAGTTTGCAAAAATACATATTTTCTTATTATTTACGTATAATACAATGTAAAAAGCACTCTTTTTTTAAGAGTGCTTCATTTTAATATTAAAGGTTTGATGAAGTTTATTTTTTAATAATCACAAATTCGGTTCTTCTATTTTGTTGATGCTCTATTTCAGTACATTTAACTCCATTTGAACATTTATTCAGCAATTTTGTTTCACCAAATCCTTTCCCTAATATTCGTCTTGGATCAGCTCCTATTCCAATTAAATAACTAACCGTTTCAGCAGCTCTTTTTTGAGATAACCACAAATTATATCCATCACCTCCTCTGGCATCTGTATGAGCTCCAAATTCAATGATCATGTTTGGAAATTTATTCATCAACCTAACTACTTTAGCTAAATTGTCATAAGAGCTTTCTAATATATTTGCTTTATTTAATTCAAATTCAATAGACTTAATATTTAAAATTTCTTTACCATTGACAGTAATAAACTCTTTTTCATCCAGTTTCAGTTCCAAAATATTTTCAAAACCATTAATCGTATTTGTAATTAGAGTGCTTTCACTATCGAAATACCCTAATTTATCTCCTGTCAATCTATAACTTTCTCCACATTTCAGATTAAAAAAGAACTCTCCATCACCCAGGGTTTCTAATCTTCTGATCTTTTCTCCTTTGCTATTGTATAATGTTGCGAAAGCATTAACCAAGGTACGACCTGTGAGCTTGTCTTTAATTACTCCTTTTATGATCTGATCACAAATTGGGTTTACTGTTATCTGAACAAAGAAATATATATCATCGTCGCCTTTACCACCTCTCCTATTGGATGAAAAATACCCTTGTTGTGTTTCACTATCAATAATAAATGAAATATCATCTCCTTTACTATTCATGGGTTTTCCCAGATTAATTGGCTCAGGTATAGACTCGTCTAATTTGGTCATATAAATATCCAAACCTCCTTTTCCTCCAGGTTTATTAGAGGAAAAATAAAGGATGTCTCCATCAACATGAGGTGTATATTCTTTGAATTTTGAATTTACTGTAGGACCCAGATTTTTTGGAGCACCATAATGACCGTTATTTATATTAACAACATATATATCCGTATCACCGTATCCTCCGGGCATATTAGATGTGAAATATAGTTTTTTACCATCTTTACTTATGGAAGGATGACCGGTATCATAATCATCACTATTAAAAGGAAGTGTTACAATATTTTTCCATTGCCCGTTATCAGCAACAGTTGCTTTAAAGATCTTTAATCCTTCTGATTTTAATTCACCATCCATATAATTATTGGATGTAAAATATACATGTTTTAGATCGGGTGAAAAATCTACCATTGCATCATGGTATTTCGAGTTAACACTACTAGAAAAAGGTTTTACGTTCACGATCTCTCCATTTTTCCCGACATTCCCAATGTAAAGATCCAAAAAAGGTTGATCATTACCGTCCCATTTTTTACCTGATATTCCCGATTTTCTTGAAGATGAAAAAACAATTTTATCCTTGCCATAAAAAGTTGTACCGAAATCACTGTTTTCAGAATTGGCATCTAAACTTTTGACACTGTAATCCGCTGCTGTTAATTGAGCATGAACGACACCTGAAATTAATAAAAAAAGTACTAAAAAAAATTTATTCATCTAATTATATAATTTTACAAAAAAAAAGCCCACGAAATTCGAAGGCTATTAAATGTGAAATTGTTACATTTTTATGATAACAAATTCTGTTCGTCTGTTTTTAGCGTGCTGGGCCTCAGTACAATCAACTCCATCTGAACATTCATTGATCAACTGAGTTTCTCCATATCCTTTCCCGGTAATTCTACTAGGGTCAATTCCTTTGTCAATTATATAACTAACAGTTGATTTTGCCCTACGCGTTGATAACCAAACATTATATCCAACTATACCTCGTGAATCGGTATGAGAACCTGATTCAATGATCATTTCCGGATATCTGATCATTAAATCAACCACTTTATCCAACTCTCTTTTTGCTTCTTTATTTAAATAAGATGAATTTAATTCAAAGTATATCGGTTCAATATTTACGATATAGGTACTAGGTCGAATTTTAACAATTTCTTCAGGAAGTACTTCCGGTAGTCCTTCAGGTTTTGCCTCATCAGCAATGGCTATTGGTTCTTCTTGCTCTAAAATATCTCCTGTTCCTAACAGAATTAACAATTTTAATTTTTTATCGGCTTCATTGGTTGTAGTTAAGGCTTTTCTTTGTGTTGTATAGCCTTCTTTACTTCCTTCTAAAGTATAGGCTGTTTCACAACTAACCGGAATAGCAAAAACGCCCTCTACATCAACTTCAACTTCTTCAACAATATTACCTTCTGCATCTTTGATGCTTACCTTAGCTCCTTGAATAATTTCTGTAGTGTTTTTATCTCTAACTTCTCCGGTTATTAATTGTTTGCATTTGAAAACAATAGTTTCTTCTTCTATAAAAGAATATAGATCATCATCTCCAAGACCTCCTGATCTATTTGATGAAACATAACCGCGTCGAGAAGATTCATTAATTATAAATGTAAAATCATCTCCACTTGAATTTATAGGAGCATTCAATAATATAGGCTGTGGTGTAAAATCAGTCAATCGGGTAGCATAAACATCTAACCCTCCCATTCCTCCTGACCGATCAGAAGAAAAGTAAATAATCTCTCCATCTACAAATGGAGAAAATTCTTTAGAAGATGAGTTTATTTTATTACCCATATTTTCAGGATTCCCAAATCCACTTTCATTAATTTCTACTTTAAATACATCTGTTTGTCCCAAGGTACCAGGCATGTCAGAAATAAAAAATAGTGTTTTTTCATCTTTACTTAATGCAGGATGTCCCACAGAATAAGCGACATCATTAAATGGCATAGGAATTATATTAACCCATTCTCCTTTTTCATTAACAGAAGCTTTAAACATTGCCAAATTTGACATCTGTTTTGCATCTCTGGCAAGTTTTTTATTGTAATAGTTATTTCGTGTAAAATAAACTGTTTTTAAGTCTTTGCTAAAAACAACATCCGCTTCGTGATATCTTGTATTAACATCTCCTTTTAAGAGCTTTATATTGGAAAGGCCTCCATTTGCCTCAATATCAGCTACAAATAATTCCAAATATCTCTGATTATTATCAACCCAAACATCGTTGACTAAAGTAATGCCTTTTTTTGGTGTTGCAAAAACGAGTCTGTTCTCGCCATAGAAAGCAGTTCCAAAATCAGAATTCTTTGTGTTTATTTCTAATTTATTAATGGTGTACTTCCCTGAACCTTCAGTTTGCGCAGTTATTACTCCTATAAAGAATAAGAGTAAAATTAAAATGTGCTTTTTCATAAATTCCCCTTTTTTATGTTTTATATATATCTAGAAAAATCTAGGTGACTTCAAGTTCTTTTTTGAAAAATCAATGTCATATAATAAAATGATCTCATGTGATCCGCCTGTATGTGAATTTGAAAAATCTGATATCGTATAGTCATAGGCATATCCAATTCTAAAGTCAGGGGTCACTCCGAAATTAAATAATAAACTAACTGCATCATCTATTCTGTAA